>Ga0110931_1000170_pt1 | contig 25037 bp, 26 predicted proteins | sample 4_EtaG_FD_79333 | JGI IMG/M metagenome (GOLD analysis project Ga0110931, IMG submission 79333) | Marine viral communities from the Subarctic Pacific Ocean - 4_ETSP_OMZ_AT15127 metaG (version 2) (version 2) | ecosystem: Environmental > Aquatic > Marine > Oceanic | place: Pacific Ocean | collected... | reverse complement strand
CGAGCTGATGTCTTCGATTACATTGAGCGGTTCCATAATCCTAGGATGCGACGTAGAGTTGCTGCTCAGGACAGAAAACTGTTCGCCGTTTTAAAACCGTCCGTGGAAACGGGGTAGAACCCGTTCAGGTTCATCTCCTGACCAAACAGGGACAGGTTGGACGGGTTTTCACTGTGGGTCGCCAGATAGTTCCGGGTCTGTACCAACATGCCGCCAGAGCCGGCGGTGGGGTCGTATATACGCATCCCGGCATGAGGCTTGAGCAGGGCAACCAGTAGTTGCACCACTTCGGATGGGGTGTAGAACTCACCGCCTTTCTTACCGGCACTGTCCGCGAACATCTTGATCAGATATTCGTATGCCGTGCCCAGCAGGTCCGGGCGTTCAAAGTCTTCGTTACGCAGGCGGTAGCGGCTGAAGTGGCTGAGCAGGTCGCGCAGCTTTTTGTCAGACAGCTTGTTCTTGATGTTGAAGTCGATGGATACCAGCACCCCTTCCAGAACAGGGTTGTATTCCTCGATGGCTTCTGTGGCAGTGTTCAGTTCGGAGCCAATGTCGTGCTTCAGGTCTTTGATGGCACCCCAGCGGGCAACGGGCGGTATATAAAAGGTCTTGTCGTATTCGTCTTCATCGTCTGCCAGCTCGCGGGCTTGTGCTTCGGACTTGCCCTTGTCCATGTAGTAACGGACTACGCCTTCCTGTGCTTCTTCAAAGGCATCCGACAGGCGCTTCACAAACATCATCCCGAAGATGTAGTCCTTGTATTCAGATGCGTCCATGTTGCCGCGCAGAATGTCGGCGGCTTCCCACAGGAAGGATTCAAGTTGCTGAAGGGTGATGTTGTGGCTCACGAGTTGGTTTCCTGTACTACATTGTCCATGACGATCTGTATCTGTATGAAGAGGTTGGTGCATAGTGACATGAGGGGCAGGATTGAGAAAGTTTCAGGGAATTACTGGACATCAAACGTTCAGTTGATAACCGTTTTCGGAGGCGTCTCCTGATCCTCTTACTGGCGATATTCTCCAAAGAATGTCTTGATTGGCATCTTAAGATAAGGATGTCCATCTAGGCGCTCCACCTGCCCGGCACTTACTCGAAATATGAGAATGCTTGGAAGCCAAATTTTAACAAAGGAAACTCTATGCGAGTCGCTCGCTTAAGCATCAAGAATTATCGAGGCATAAAAGACAGCACTCTCCTACTCCCAAAGCATGGAGTCTTGATCGGCGATAACAACACCGGAAAAACGACAGTTCTGGAAGCGCTTGACCTTGTGCTTGGGCCTGATCGCCTTAATCGCCAACCACCTATCGATGAACACGATTTCTTCCAAGGTGCTTATTGGCATGACTCCGACGAGGAGGCCGAGCAAGCCCAACCCCAAATCGAAATTGAAGCAACCGTAACCGACCTTTCTGATGAGCAGAAAGCGAAATTTGGCGACTTCATCGAGTTCTGGGACTCTCTTTTAGACGATTTTTACGATGAGCCCTCACCAGAGGGAGTCGATGACGGAGATATTCAAGAGGCCTTAAGGATAACCTTTATTGGCCGCTACGACCCGGAAGAAGACGACTTTGAAGGAAGAACCTATTTTTCCAGGACCCTCACGGAGGCAGACAACCCCTCTTTTTTTTCAAAAAAGCACAAACAACTTTGCGGCTTTCTCTACCTGAGGACACTGCGCACAGGTTCGAGAGCCCTGAGCTTGGAAAGAGGCAGCTTGCTCGACATCATCCTGAGGTTGAAAGAGTACCGACCCAAGATGTGGGAAAACACAATTACTACGCTGTCCTCCATGTCTGTTGCGGACGACCCCGAACTTGGTATCAACTCGGTCTTGGAGAGCGTGAACAACTCGTTAAAAAAATACGTCCCAAAAGAATGGGGAGTTGAACCACACCTAAAAGTTTCAAACCTAACTCGCGAACACCTCAGGAAGATTATTACCGCATTCATTGCCACTGGAGATGGCACTCATGCAGCCCCGTTTTATCGCCAAGGCACTGGGACAATCAACATGTTGGTCCTAGCCATGCTTTCTCAGATCGCAGAAGAAAAGCAGAATGTGATTTTCGCTATGGAAGAGCCGGAAACCGCAATTCCTCCATACGCGCAGAAACGCATCGTTCATGAGGTCCGAAATTTAGCCTCCCAGGCTTTGTTTACATCGCACTCTCCTTATGTTCTGGAAGAGTTTGGAATCGAAGAAACAATGGTTCTTGCGCGAGATGAAGCCGGTAATTTAACCCGACAAGATATTGAGCTTCCAGACAGCGTAAAGCTGAAAAGATACCGGCAAGAATTCAGGACGAGGTTCTGCGAAGGCTTGCTGGCAAGAAGGGTTTTGGTCGCAGAGGGTGCAACTGAAGCCTCTGCTTTTCCCGTTGTGTGCCGTCGATTGGCCGAGTTGAATCCAGATAAATATTCCTCACTCGAGGCGTTGGGCATCTGCACTATTGATGCCGCAAGCGAAACCAATATTCCCGGCATGGCGGAGCTATACAGGAACCTGGGCAAAAATACGTTTGCCATCTGCGATAAACAGGAAGAGCCCAACAAAGGCCTAATTGAGGCACAGGTTGAAGTTCTACTCATGCATGAAGAAAAAGGCTTTGAGGAAATGGTCCTCAAAGGTACAACATCGGCAGCCCGAGAAAGGTTTGCACAGACTCTAGATTGGCCGCAGCACCTAACCGAAAAATACCCAGATCCTGCAAACAATGCGCTGCTTGCGTTAAGCGACTACTTCAAATGGTCCAAAGGAAGTTGGGGGGCTGCCGACTTTTTAGCTCAATGCGATGAACCCGAGATTCCAGAATGGCTGTGTTCTGCTGCCTCGGAACTTAAGGAATATTGTTATCCACAAGACAAGGATCAGGATCTCGGTGACGAGGTCGCTATAAATGGGTCTGCTGAGATTGGTTCCCATGGAACTGACTGAAGGTCAGAATGAGGTGATGGATTCCACTGGTCCGCTTCTCGTAAGCGGTGGCCCAGGATCAGGAAAAACCACCATCTCAATTCTCAAAGCCGCTCAAATCGCCCGAGACGAGTTGAAGCCCAGTCAAAAGATCCTGTTCCTAAGTTTTGCCCGTGCAACGGTGTCCCGAGTTGTCGAGGCAATCGAAGTTGAGCAGGACATATCTCACGAAGAAAAGAGGCTGATTGATGTTGAGACATACCATGCGTTTTTTTGGCGGGTGCTCAAGGCGCATGGTTATCTCTTGGGCTTTCCAAGAAAGCTGGAGCTTCTTGCTCCTCCTGCCGAGGCAATTGCACTATCGGCGCTTCGACTTGAACACCCGAAAAAGCCAGCAACCGAAGAAGAAAAACAAAATCTTTTACGCGAGGAAAATATTCATCGACTCAACTTAGCAAAAAACGAGGGTCGGATTTGCTTTGACCTTTTCGCACCCTCCGTCGCAACTCTTCTTGAGGGTAGCGAGCGCATTCGCAAGCTTATCGGCTTGATGTATCCAGTCATTATTTTGGACGAGTTCCAAGATACGAATGCCGATCAGTGGAGGGTTGTCAAAGCCCTTGGCCAAACGTGTCGTTTGATAGCACTGGCAGATCCAGAACAACGCATTTACGACTGGATAGGAGCGGACCCTGAACGCCTGGACCATTTTCGAACTACGTTCGGCCCGCAAGACATTGACCTAACCGATGACAATCATCGGAGTGCCGGTACTAACATAGCGACATTTGGCAACGACATTCTTACCGGTCGCCTTCGTCAGGATTTCTACCATGGGATTAAAATAGTTCGCTACACACCCTTCCAAGATGCCGCAATGAGCAAGCTTGTTTCTGAAACCCTCAAAGCTCGAAAAAGGTTACTTGATGAACAAGGAAAAAACTGGTCTTTAGCAATTCTGGTACCTACTAAAAAACTAACGAGACAAGTTTCAGAAGCTCTGCACAAGCCCCCTGCTGGAATGCCGCCAATTCCTCACACCGCTTCGATTGAAATTGAAGCCGCGATTCTTGGAGCAGAGGTAATCGCTTTTTTACTGCAACCCTCTCATAACCAGGACCACCTTGGAGAGCTGATTGATTTGATGGCCAATTTCTATCAAGGAAAAGACGGCGACAAGCCCACCAAAACAGCCCTCGAAGAGGCAACCAAATTAAAAACACAGCTTTTCGATTACCAGGAAAGAACACAAAAGGGTCAACCAATAAAAGCGAATAGCCCTTTGGTGAAAACGCTATCCACTCTGGCTCACCTGCGAGAAGACATTAAATTCACGGGTAATCCTGACAATGACTGGAAGTCGATCAGAAACGCCCTCGAAGTCAGCAGTTGTAAGCGACTCAAGAAAATTGCGGAAGAAACAAGAAACCTCCGATTACTCGGCAGAGGAACCAGCTTTAGACAAACCCTCGGAGACGATTGGCTTGAAAATGGCTGTTACCTTAACGCCCTCAAAATCACTAAGGAGGCGTTTGTCCAAGAACATTTTTCTACAAACTCCAAGCCTGAATCGGGCGTGGTCGTCATGAACATGCATAAAGCGAAGGGGAAACAGTTTGATGAGGTAATAATGTTTGAGAAGTGGCCGATAAAGCCTAGAGGGCAACCCGCAATCAATACCGACCGTTACGTCCGGGGTAATTCGCCAGATGCCGTAGACAGCCAGACACTTCAAAACTTTCGGGTCAGCGTAACGCGAGGCAAGCAACGCACTACCATTCTTACGCCTGGTGTCGGTGAGTGCGTGCTACTGAAAGGAATCAAATAAGCTAAAACGTCATCAAAGATGTTTCTTTTGGCATGGAACATAAAGCAGTCCAATCTTTCATCTACTCTGCCCAATCGTGTTCTATGCGAGGCTCTTTAATTCATTGTGCAATTTGATGGACATCTACCTGTGTCATGGCATCGTGAACAAACTTGGTTTTGTCGATCAAGCGAACGCACCGGAGACCAGAATCGTCGTAAGTTTCGAGCCGCGCCAGAAAGCCTTTACCAAAATCGATGTAGACTGGGCAGGCCGCATCCATCCATGTTTTCCTGGGCCGAACCCAGTGATATTGATGGTGGCCGCGATAGCTTTGCTCAAGCTCATCACGGACCTCACCAATGCCGTGGATACATCCAAAGGTGACGTCTTTTTTAGCGATCCCAGGATATTCTTCGCAAGCTTCTGACCATCGGAAGAAAATGCCTCGATTGGCTCCCTCCATCCCACGTCTTGCCTTTGCCCACACCAAGTCCCTAGCAAAGTTTGCATGGGGGTCAGGGAGAGGGTGGTAGATATCGAAATTCCGATGGAATGCTGAACCATCAACAACCCAGACTAAGTTCTTGTAAAACTCCTCTCTCGACTCCCTCTCAGCATCTGTCATCGCAGAATGCTGAATCTCTATGAAGATCCCTGTCGGCGTCTTGATATCAGATCTATGTATTTCTCCGCCACAGGCAGTATGGGAGACCTCCCTGCATTCCTCAGGGAACAGATTTTTCCAATTTCGATGCCATGGCGTTTCGTTTTCCCACCAGGGATCGCAATTCCTTGAGCGCTGATGTGCCCAATGATGCATCACTCGGGGGCCACATTTTGCAATGACCTCTGCCCCACAGACTGGACAGCTCCCCTTCCCTCCCGGAAACGCCTCAGCCCGGCAGTTATCGACTAAAGCTAATTGCATTGTTGCTGCCTAGTCCCGTTACCGATCATTTCGACCTTGAGTTCCATGAAATACCCTCGCGCAGACGTAATCAGCGACTTCTAATATGGCAGGTCAGATCATCAATGTAATCCCAAGCCATTCATAGGCCAAACAGTTTGGTTTTTCTCATCGACTTTTTCTGCTGTACTGGCAAATCAGCAAGATGTCTCATTGAGATTGCTTGCTCTTCTGACACTTTGGTATTTACATTATTTTTGTACGGAAATTCCAAATGCGGGGCACGTAATGCGGACGGTCAATGCAGGGGAAGCACGGGAAAAGCTCGCCCACCTACTGGATGCGGTGGCGTCAGGGGAAGAAATTATTATTGTGCGCTATGGTAAGCCTGTTGCTTGCCTTACCCCCATTTTCCCGGAATCAGTAGCATTTCCTGATCGATCTGAACTCAGGACATCCTTGCCTCCCTCGAATGAGAGTGCCGGCGTGACATTCCGCACCCTACGTGACGACGAGCGATACTGATATTTTTTCAATACCAGTGCGATCCTCCCCTACTACAGTCATGAGATGACGGGCGTCTGTATACAAGCATTGCTCGAGACACAGACCGACCGTTACTGATCGGTCAAGGAGATGTGAGTGTGCCTGATGAGACCCCCCCATCAATAACTAACGAGTCCCGTAGCGTTGTGGTTAAAGGTCAAGGATTATCAGACAGGGTTTTACCAGGTCCACTCTTCGGGAAAAGGCACGCTGAGTCGCAAAGCGAACACTCGGGTAGGACGGTTAACGCCTTTCTCACCGGTGGAGCAAAGTGGCACGTATTTTTGCTCCGAAAAAATCGGGGCAGTTTTCGGAATACGAGTGCAGCAACTTATTAAATTTAGTCCTGCATACTATCTATAAATGCGACCAAATTGGGAAAATCAGGCCCTTTCAATATATCTAGTTTGTTCGATGTAGCCATAAGTATACTTTTTCTTGCTTTATTCAATCGTCTAAGTTGCGGTACTACTTGTGAATCTACCTTAACGGCAAAATCATACATATCCTTGAATTCTCGAGGGATCTTATACCCTTTGCTGGAGCTTGCAATGAGAACATCTGCATCTCTCAGTTTTGCAATGACGCTCGACCTGAGTATCTGTTCTGAAATTCTTCCATACCCACTTTCGCGTAGGTGACTCATTATCGCGTGAGTCGGAACATACTCTAATGCATTGTTCCAATGGCTCTGGAACAATAGAAAATCAAGGGCGCAGACCTGCATCTTTGTTTCGTCATCGTGGTTGTTTCGATTCTTTTCTAAAAAAATTGCAGCCCGATTGAACGAATACTCCATAATGACCTGATCAAACTCATCGAGATGCGTATCTGCATTTAGTTTGGGTGAGTACTTGACAGGCCACTCATCAACACCAACTGACTTATAATTGATTAATTCGAGGTACTTTTCTTTCAGGGCAACACCAGACTTTCCTTCATATACCTGCGCTAGTGTACCTGCAATAAAATCAGCTATTTGCACTCCAATATATTCGGCGCTTGATACTAGCTCAAAAGTAGACTCGAAGAACAAATCAGGGACATGATTATTTTCGACGTACGCCTTCATTGACCTGGTAAACCCTGCATCTCCTGTCTCGTCGGCCAAAACTCGAATGTCAGCGTAATGCTGAAACAAAGAGCCATATACCTTGCCATTCAGATTTTTTATAAATGATTTTTTATATTGATAGCCGCTATCTTTGTAGATTTCACCTTTATCTACTGCTAACGCATAAAAAGTAAAATCTAGGTGCAAGAGATCGTCTAATATTTTTATTCTTCGCTTATGATCGTCTTTTGCCCTCACTTTGGAGGACTTCATCTCACTACTTTGAAAATGCTTCCGCTTAATCTTATCCGCATTTTTGACAAATTGATCATTCTTGTCCGCGTCAACGATAATCGCACACACGATGAAATAACAGGAAGCTCCGGCCTTCGCCGTATCCAAATCGTGGTTTCCTGATTCATCTATATATGCGATCTTTGGAATCATTGTCCGTACCTGATGAATAATTTAACGCCGCTAAGCACGCGCGGCTACGAAATGGAGGCGAAGCCGCAATGTAGTAGACGTCGCCGTGACTTGCATTGTTAGATCCAGATCCGGGTTCACCGAATTTGCTCATGGGGGACTCCGAGTGATTCTGCGATAGCCTTGAAGCACTCTTCGTCAAGCCTTGTAATACGCTTGTAGTCATGCATATAACGCGCATCGTCGTGAAAGTGGAGGCTCATCATCGTTGGCGTTGCTTGATTCTTTTTCGCCTGAAGCCCTAATGCGGCCATAACCGCCTGTTCTTTTTTCGAGCTACTCGGACGGTATAAAAGATAGTCACGACCAATTGATACATGGCTGTGGCCAATGATATTCCGTAAATGAAAGACAATCTCAAGATCCTCGATGTGCTGAGGTATCATTTGGTCGCGAAACTGATCCTCAAAATCCTTCTTCACTCGTACAAAATCTTTTTCCCAGGATTCAGCACGCTTTTCGACCATGACAGACGGAATTTTCGTTGGGTCAGCCACAAATTTCGGCACAAGCTCGGGAAAATTTCTGAGAATAAGCAGGTCTACCATTTGCCCTTGGAGCCACAAGCAACGCATGAAAAATTGCCCAGCCCTTTCAATGGTTATACCCGCTTTGTTGCTGTCCGACACTGTGGCTTCTCCTTGGATCTAACAGCAATTAGGCAGCGCGTTTTATCATTGCAAAAATTCGACTGCGTCATGATTATGGACTTTGAACCATCCATAGCGCTTCAAATAAATCCAAAAAACAATAGCTTAGTTGAGCATGGCCAAGTCCGCCAGGTAATCTACTAGCGTCTGCAATTTGCTCCGGCAATCATACTGGATGAAATGACTCTGGTTGGTTTGGAGGCTCTTGAGGAAAACCCTGACTCGAATGTCCGCTTTTGTTTAAAAAAGCCTGGATTTATCCTAGTGCCCTTGCCACTCCTAGCCTAGGAGTGAACTTATCCCGGTTAAGGCTCCCGTCACTGGATTATCTCGTCGCGGTAAAGAGGTCCGCTTTCCAATGGTGCTGCTGCCGTAATGGCCCTGATCCAGTCAGCGAAGCTGAATGGGCTTGATCCAAGCTCCTACCACTCATCGCTTCTCTCCATTGCCTTCCATGAGATCTCCTGAAACGCCTTTTTCGTCAAACCAGGCATCCCAATCTTCTGGGTCATTAGCGGGGTCAGTGGGTCGCTCGAATTTCTTTACCGAGCCTTTCAGTCTATCCAGGGGATCCAACTCGTGGGCGAGCGGATCTGCCAACTCGTCCGCGTGGGCTCCGCAGGAGTTCAGGTCTTTGAGTAGTTCCTGTTCTGTTGGTCGTTTCTTTTTCATGGGAACGTCTCGCTTCAAGATCTTCTACCAGTGTATCAAACTGGTAGATCCATAGATCCAACAACAACGTCAGGTTCGAGATGAGATCATTGGGCGGTTACCTTGGAGAAATATCGAGGCTCTGTTAATGGCCGATCTTGCCGCGGCAAAAGGGTCCGCATTTCCAATGCAAGCGGAAGTCTTTAAAAAGCGATTATTAATGTTCGCTTTTGTTTAGCTGAGTTAAGAGGATGCGCTGATTAAATCATTTTCGACGCCGATTCTTTCGCCTTTTCCGCTAGAGCAATCTCTTCGCGCATCGCATAAACCAATTTGCGAAAGGCATCTTCCGCTTCGCCCAAATCCATTTTGATTGGTTCGCGTTCATGGGGCAGGGGTTTGCCCAGCAATTCCCAGATAAGCGATTCAGCTAGAGCGACTTCCTCGACATTTCGGTAGCGGTGCGCCTCCCAGCCACCCCAAGGTCTTTCTCCGAAAATCTCTTCGGGTGCACCGTAACCCAGTCCGATGTTTACAAAGCCTGGCTTGTCAGGATGCGTTAATAGGCAGATAACGCCTGCTTTAATCCTTTTTCTAATCTCCTCTGGATCTCGTTCACCGATTCCGCACTTAGGACAGCCTTGGCCTTGCCCCACAAGATTAGGTTTCGCACGCCATTCGTGGCCATTGCTGCATAGAAAGTTGGCCTTTCCACTTGAAATAGTTCGCACGTAACCCACGAGGCTGATGCCTCGGCCTTCCAGTCGTTTTCTAATCGATGCTGTGTAGGCGTAGACATGATCCGGCACCAGCCCTGGTCCCGGGCGGACACCTGCTTTTTTTGCTGCATTTAACCCTTTCTGCACTTGATCCCAGTCCATCCTTTCAACTTCAACTCCATACCGGTACGGGATGTCTGCGAAAGGTGTTGTCCCCCAAAAGACCGATTCGGCCCAATACGGGTCAGGGACTGCGTGGAATTCCTTCAGTTCCCATTTCTGCCCAGTATCTTTTACGATTTGGCCCGTATATTCTTCGAGGTTGCTATTGTGCTCGGTCAATCGGTGTTCGGGTCTACGTGTAGTTATCCCGATTTTGTAAAGGTCTGGATCAGACGGGTGTACCAATACATATATATAACCTGACTTCATTGTTAGTTTGGCTCTTTCCACCTCTGCACCGAACCTCTATAAAAGGTAACTCGACCGCCATTTTCGTAATACCAACTTGCAACTATGCCTCCGTCAATTCTATGAGCCGGTCCAAGTATTCTCTCCACCGATTCATAATCCATTTCCGCCTCCAGTTTTCTCCAGCTTTTTAAACTCTTCCATCCGTCATTGAGAGTGACAGGATCACCTTCATCCTTAATTACAGATAATCTTGCTTCTAGTTTCGAGATTCGACTCTTTAGCTCCTGAAGTTCGTTCTCGATACTTACAAGTTCTCCAGTTTCGAGTTCAGTAAGGGTCGAGTTGGTCTGCAAGCCTTGGCTGGTGCCAGTTGAAGAGCAACCAAAAATAATTAAGGTTGATATGAGGAACGATTTCTTTAGTCTGTTTTTCATCGTATGCCTCTGCGCCTCCCCAGATAATCCCCATGTTTACTCGCCATATAGAGTAGAGGATTAATCTGCCTTTGGTAATCGCATAGGAGGTAATTTGCGCAGCGAAAAGGCCCGTTATGTGGTCATTCTGACAATTTTTGAATGCCCGCTATAAGAAGGAAGCGGCCATGACCTGTTTCCCTGATCAGGTGTCAGCCGCCTTCTTTGGCTCATCAATAAGATCGATAACTATCGGCTCGTTAGTGGGCCTGTAGTTTACTGTGCATGTAGATACGTTAGCGAAGATCACCCCATCTTGTTCCTGCACTCCGTAACCTTCGTGAATATGACCGAAGACATGCGCCTTCAGTTGCTTCAGGAATGGCAGACGAGCCCCGATGGATAAACATCCGACGTGCAGATCATCTTGAGGCACATAATCACAGACTCCTCTTGGTGGGCCGTGGGTGATGAGGATTTGCGTATCGTCAGGCACCTGGGCCATTTTTTCCCCCATTAGCTTCGGAGACGCATTGAACGCCATGTCCCGGAAAAATGGAGTCCATGGACTGCCATGAAACTTAACGCCATTGATCAGAATTGATTCATCTTCAAGGTAAATGACGTCGCTCTTTTTGCAATGCTCCCGCATCAATGACCCATAATCTTCAAAACAATAATCATGGTTGCCAGCGATCAGAATTTTGTGTCGATAGGGTAAAGCACCAAACCAGTCGACGAACTCAAAACCTCGTGGAACAGATCCACTGCCAGTGCAATCGCCAGCGTGGACAAGCAGATCACCCTCGGGCAGCTCTGGAATATGTCCATGCATGCTGTGCGTGTCCGAGATGCAGACAAGTCTCAATGTGTATGCTCCCAATGATTCAGTATTTGCAAAGCGCAACCACTCGATCTCCCGGGAGTGAACCAACCTATCGCTCATGAGACTTCCATGACGCTCAGCCCGCAGCAGCTCAAAAATAAGCGGTCACTCAGTGAATTCCCCAATATCGCAATGATTTATACGTTTCATTTGTTCAAAACCCTTTCTACCTATTTCTCTCAATCTTTTTTTCGAAACTCGGAACTGGGCTTTGAAGCCCGGACAGATTTTCAACTGCCGGTCGATACTTTCGTTTTTGACTGCCCGTCCAATGTTCTCATTCATATTTAATACCATAACCTGATTGAGCCTTTATGCGCAGGGGCAACCTTTGAGGGTAAGGTGTCGCCATGCGTTACCCCTCGGAGCATTCAGGGACGTTTACTCGCCTTTCGGCAGACCCACTCAAATTGTTCTTCTAGTTCCGACTCGAAAGCTTCAGTAAAGTCGCCTGTTAGGTGCCATGAAATGTCCAATCCTGCTCTTCCAAATTTCATGTCACTAATCCACAAGTCCGTCCCATGCGCTTCAAGCTTCCGTTCGAGCTTATGAAGGAACCAGGCAACAATCGGGATCTTGGCTTCCGTTGGGAAATAGGCAAAAGTAATCCTTTTAAAGTGGCTCATGTCGCATGACTCACAAATAAACGCCCCGCCAAAGTTGCGCAACCAGATTATTGCGAACGTGAACTACGCTCGGGGAACTTCACCTCTCAGCATAGCGCCCCTTTTCGCAAGTAGCCCGTCAACTACGCTGAAAGGGTAGTCCCAAAATCGAGGCTCGATAAACAGAATCCCGCCTCCTGACGGGGCGTCCTCCCTGCGAATTAGCTTTCGGATTTTCAGAGCTTCTACGTGCATAAAAATTTGCCAAAATAATTCTTTTCTGACCGGCAAATCTCGCTCAACCGAACGAGATGAATACTCAACTCGTAGCTCGTGTAGCCTAAATCCATGGCTCGGAGATTCCGAAAAGATCTCATGTAAGGTCTTGTCGATAGTGAAAATTCTATTCGACATAATTTCACCGAAATTAAATAATGATATTGTTTCGCAACAAACGGGTAGTATATGCCGTGGACTGAGGAAATCAAGAGCGGAATAGTCCCGTCTCCATCCTGGAGACTACAATGCGCGACATTAGAAAGAGATTTGGTCAGAACCTGAGAACAGTCCGCCAATCCAAAGGGTTTTCCCAGGAGCACCTTGCCTACGCCGCTGGAATTGACAGGAGCTATGTCGGCAAAATGGAACGCGGAGAAGTGAACCTGACTATCGAAAAACTCTATCTACTTGCGAAAACTCTGGGGTGTTCACCAAAGGATCTTATTCCAGAGGCCTGAGCCTTCTGCGCTGAGTCTGACGCATTTATTTTTGTAGGAGCGTTAGAGACCAGTTGGACAGGATCAGAGGGGAGGTCTTTTGGCTCTGCTCGCCGGCAAACTTAAGTGGTGTGTTTAAAGAGAGCACCTTGCAGCAAGTGTGCTCCAACTGCCCAGAAACCGAGACCAATGGGCTCATCTCGCTCATGACAAATCCGTTGTCTGCACGTATAGTAGACAGAGAAATCACAAATCGGAGTCCACTATGATCGGCCCCAGGGTCATCTAAGGTCAGGAATCAACATGGTCGGTCCAAGAGTTTACTGAAAGGAGCAGCATATGGTTGGCCCAAAGGTCATTTAATCATAAAGCCCTTCTGCCGAGCGTAGAGCAACTTGCTCTCGCACGATAAAAATCAGTTCGGCGGCACCCTTAGACGGAGACCACCACTCGACGTTTCTTTAGACAGTGACAAGATGTGGATTCTGCAATCCGAGCCTTAGCTTTCCATAATTGCTTGTGCAACCTCGAATTTCTCACGCATACTCCTGATCATCGCGAGGCGTTGTTCGAGTACTGTCTCTTCATCTTCTAGTGACTCAAACTCTTTTCTATCACCAGTGACTACGGCGGCAAGATCCACGTAGTGACGGATCGTCGTTGATATGGACTCATGCCCTGCTTGGTCTATTAACTTCTTTTTGATGAGATGAACATTGACTTCCTTCTTATCGCCGCTTGCCGCCAACATCCGTTCAATCGCATAAAGATTACACGCGTATTTGAAAAGCCCATACGCACGCAGGTCATGCGTTCTAATCCCTAAACCTGTGTTAGCTACGAGCTGCCCAAGACTATCCTCATGCATAACACCGCCATTTCTGGGTGATGTACTCGGGAGCAAAACCCCAGGGTCATGGCCTCTCAAGTGAATCTGCACGATATCGTCGCGCTCCATCTCAATGAAATCGTGTGAATCATTTATTAGACTGCCGGGAACTTCGATGTAGCGCGGCTTATCGTTCTTGCAGCCGTCGTCCAAGTAGACCCGAACCATTCTTCTTTGATTTCCAGTCACACGGGGTGGAAGTGATGAAGTTCTAAATGAGACTACTTCTTTACATCGCATACAACCGCTCATAAACCATCGGAGCATCAAACCATTTCGAACCTCCATCGCCTCATTAGAGACACTGTCTTTCCTTTTCGCCGATTTCGTCCGAGCAGCCAAGACCATCCACAGCTCCTTTATTTGCTCCGGAGTTGGAATTGACTCTCTTTGCTTGCTGTGGGTCCCGAGAAGGAAGGGGACCTTGTACGGAGCTTCGGAGTTCCGAGACGGCTGATCAACTTCAATCTGATACTCTAAATCGGGCCGCTGAAAGCTTTTCCAGCCGATAATCGATGAGCGAAGAAATGCTTCTTTCTTAGCCCACCAATAGAAAGCAATCGGATCGGAAAGTAGCAGATTTATCGAGTTTGGCCCCAGTCCTGACTCCTGCAATTGTTTTTTGTACGCAAGGAAATCCTCGGTACTTGCACCATCCAGCTCAATATTTCGTCGTTCTAGGAAAGTTAGCCAACGCTTCAGTCGACCGCCTTGCTTTTGAACGTAACCAATTTTCTTTCCATCAATACTAAACCTCTCTATCAGCCAAAGCGTGGGCAGTTCTAGAAGCTCGCCGCTGTCTTTGATCATCACAGGCAACTTGGTGACTTCGGCCAGTATGTAGTCAGCCATCAGTACCCCTCATCTTCTTTACTTTCTGCATGTCCTGATGCTGAGCTTGCTTAATGCCGAGTTGTTTCCGATACGCCTTGTTTTCTAGCATTAGATCGTAGACATTCTGAGCCAGTTTTCTGAGTTTCATTTCCAGGTCGGCCTTTTCGGCATTCAGGCTGGTCAGCTCAGTTTGTTTTTTAGGATCAAGATTTTTAATTGCCGCGAGGGTCTCCCTACAGTCCTCTAGGGCCTTATCTAGCCTTGTCCTTATGTCTCCCCCTGATCGCATCCAGTCGAACGACTTAGAGGTTGGCCTGACCCCAAGGTCTTCATCCTCCCACTTCGCAAACCAGTTCAAGCTAAACGCTTTCGGCACTCTGAAGTCTGCTTGTTTTGTCTTAGTAAACTCCTCCAACAATTCAATTTTGTTCTCTGCATTCTTGAATGCGCTAATCTCTTCCTCATGTTCAGGGATAGTGTCTATTTCGCTCATGCTAGGACCTCCCTCGCCTTCTTCATCATCGGAGACTGAGATACTTCCACGACAAGCTGAGCATCCTGTGGTCGATCAAAAGCTGCCAAGTTTGGACAACCTTTACACGAACCCTTCTTCACGCTTGATAGCTGAAGAGCACCTAAGTACAAACAAGAACTTCGCGCTTTTAGATCCGGCGTTTTGCCAAAACAGATTCCGTCGGGAACATGATTGATGACCAAGCCGATATCTTTGATTTTTTTGATCATCTTTTCCGAGCGCCTATCACTCTGAAGTTCAGTGTCGAGGATCAAATCATGCAACTCCTTGTAAATCGGGTCGTCGGGGTCGCCTGGATTCTCAAGCAGGTCTGCGACTTTTTCAGCCATAACCTCATCAAAAACAGTCGCAAAATCTCTATCAGTCAGATACTTATACGTCATATCAAAAGAGTCGTGACGCAGATGCCATGAGAGGGTTGGTAGGTCTGACGCGTCAAATTTGTAAAAGTAAGTCATGGCGAAAAAACGGCGAAACTGATGCTCTGAAAAAACCCACTTGTCTGAACCTTCAATTTCACGATCCGCTTCTACCAGTGCAGCGAATTCGTTCATTTTCCCCTGCTGCCAGAATTCGTTCCTCCCGCCCTGAACGGTGGGAGCTTGCAATAATTTTTGATTCTCCTCAGTACGAACTTGGCTCGTGAGTCGCTCAAGAATATCAACCGCTCTAGCTACCAAACGCGTTACCGGGAAGAAGTCGTAATTTTGCTCGTTCTTTGCAGAGTAGAGTCGAATTGAAGGTCCATTTGGAGTGTCAATACAGCAACCCGCTTCAAGAGACTCGATTTCAGTTTGTCGGCGAGCAGTGAAACAGTAGATGACGAACAAACAGGCTGTAAAAAGGTACTCATTCACAACTTTGTCGAGGCCAAAGCCATCTTCCGCCCAACCATGATTTAGGATTCGAGACAAAGAGGCTTTTGAAATTCCGACTTCCTTGGCCGCTTTTTCCTGAGTTGTACCGTTTGCTATCAGGGTCCGTGCGGTTTCGATCTGCTCCTGAGATATTTTAGTACGTGTCCTCTTAGAAGATTCGATGTTCTTATCGAACGAAGTGATCGGGTAAGGCGCACCCGGCTGCCCCGCCAGGGCATCCAACGGATTCTCTTTGAACCAATGCCTCATTCTCTTTGCAGCGTAGTGTCGGCGAGAATCTCCAGTTCCACCTCGATTGTCACCCCTTTGTAAAAACTCGTAGTGCTCAACTGCCTTGTCTCTGTAATCAAGTAGTGGATTCGCATAATCGATTACCCATCGGATTGCTCGATCCATCACTTTAAACATGACCGGCTGAGGGATATCGCGTGTCCGCTCTCCCTTCCGACCATGTTTTTTTGCAAATTTAGAGACATTAACGCCGTGAAAAAACCTCTTTTGTGGACGGTGCTCCTCGGGAAATAATTCACTATAGGTTGTTAAATTATCCAGGAATTTTTTGAGCGCTCCCACCTCCTTCCTGAGCGTATCCACCTTCAACTTCTCAGCTTCCATGTACTCAGGTTTTCCCAGGTAAGTCCGAAAATGAGCTTTCATGTAAAAATTATGTTCTTTTCGAAATCGAACTAATCGAGGTTTAAAACTCTTGAATGCGCGTGAACTTACGCCGAGCGCCGTAGCTATTTTCTCAATATTGAGATCGGGCTTAATGCCCGTTCGCCAAACCCTGAGTTCGCAGATATCCTGTGACGAGAGACAGTCGAGGTAGTCGTAGAGTCTTGACCTGAGTGATAACCGCTCTGCAAGTGGGTACGGATAGTCAGATAGAATATCCTCAAAGACTGAGCTATTAATGCTGCTGATGTACATCAGCCCGTACTTAAACTTCAATAGCCGTATAAAGTTAATAATGTTACCCGCAGTCTTTATGAGGTTTTCGGGGCCAACATTACCCAACCGTGGATTGGTGCTAGTGCCAATAAGAACGCAGGCGAGCTTCACCGTGTAGAGGAGCTTTGGTTCGTCGGAGAGCTTTATGTCAGGCGAGATAGCAACATCAAAATTTATGGTCTTCGATTCTTTGGGAGCCCCTTTGATCAGCCAAGAGTTATCTTCAAACTTGACGCCTTCCTCAAGAAAATACGGGCGGAGACTCTCCACATCCAAAAAGCTCTGATCATCAAGCTTACTGAAATGAGTTCGAAATCTGGACAAATCGATGACGGCAGCACTCATGACAGCACCGCCGCGTCAAGCACTGGGATTAGATCACGATACGGGTTGGAAAGTGTCTTCTCCGCCTTTTGGGCCGCTTCAAATAGCAAAGCGTGTTCAGGCTTTCGTTCGATCCGATCAAGCATAAGCCGGGTAAACACAAGCCATAACTGCCAGGGTTTAAAATCACTTTCAGACAGCATAGCTTCGGCTTCCTCAAGGACTACGTGCCATTGTAGCAGTGACACGAGATTTGACTCGGACATAACGAAAATACTTCTACGTTTCTCACAGCTTACACAGAGATCAACTCGGTGGCAGACTTCTCCCTGCACTGTGCCTGGTTTTATCCCTGCGTATGGGTCAGAACAATGCAGCCCCCCAAACCCCCTATTCAAAAGATCCTGAACACGTTTATCGTACTCCTCAGGGTCTATCCCTATCTTCGATGCAAAATCTTCAATATCCAGCGTCAAAAGCGTTTCAAACCAATCCAAAAACTCGCGAATATTCTGCTCACGTCGCAACATTTCTGGCATGTGATATGTATACTTCGAAGCCATCGCAAAGCTCGTATGGCGTCCTTTGACCGCCACTGAGGTTGCATCGCGAGTAACCATTCCCTCCAAAAGCAATAGACTTCCTCGTATTGCTTTTAACGTGCTCACCCAACGGTCTGAGCTGGCCCATCTGCAAATAGCTTTGAATTGTCTGTTAAAGGAAGCGGGGTGGAATCGTGACGGAATATAACCGTACTGGCCGTTGTTGTTTTTATAATTGGCCAAGAAAAGCTTGTCTTTATCGTAGGCTTCTGACCTGAGTGGCTCCGTGATGCTCACGATGTGATTAAACACATCCACCATAGACAGCGACTCTGGTGTTAATGGACTATTTTCAGTCCTACAAGAAACAATTTCTTCTTCAGAGCTGAACCTTCCCTTCCTAAGCTTTCTCCAACGAAGAGTATAGGTACCTCCTGCATCCTGTCTGAGCGCGTCAACAGGGAGGTTTGTGATCGAATCCGGATTACCAGAAACCTCGAAGCAAATAAAAGCGTGAGCTGCTGCGAGAACTCTTCCTTCAAACCCTAGAAAATATCGAACCGTTTTTGGCTTGATATCATAGGAGGCCATCCGAGTAGTCAGAGAGTTGTAGACTCTTTGAGAAGAGAGAGGAAAACGACCAGCTAGAAAAAGCTTACAAAACAGGACAATAACAGGCAGGGGATTATCATCCAGGATTTCTCTATAAAGCCGAGCCCTGACTTTCGCGTCACCTGAGCCGTATTCACTGTCAAAAATCTGCTTTAATTGATAGGCTTTCTCAGTAAATTGAGGGTTTGCCAACCACTTTTGAACCTCTTGTACAACTTTGATGTGGTCGTGGACGATGCCAGCGCAAGCGCCTTTCAAGGTTCGGATACGGTAATCGAGAACAGCAATCGATGCGCCGTAAACATCCAGATCATCATCGCCCTCTTTGGCTTCGAGCAGGATATTAGCAACTAAGCTTTTCAGTTCCTGTTTTGTCTCTCCATCGACCGCGTAGTCATCTCCCAAAATGGCCTCGGCGCTTGCCATGATTTCAGCGTAAGCGACTTCACATCCAGGAGTAACATCGAGAAGCGTACTTCCCCGTCCGATCCTTTTTAGTACTTTCCAGCCGGGACAAAAGAGGTCATCGTCAAAAAGCCCTGCATTAGCGCCAATTTTTAAGATGAAGTTGCATCCGTACGCACGATTGTTACGAGTTATATTACTGATATTCAGACTCTGCACGTGACTTCTGTAGTCCATTACCAAGTTGGTGAAATGCAGCCTGATTTCAGGAGGGGGAACCCTACCTAGATGATGCTCCTTCGTTAACCAGTTTCGCAGTGGTTTAGCTCGATCTGAACTCGCAAAAAAATCCAAGAAGGCTTTGCCGTTGAACCAAATCGTTAACTCAGATTGCATTGGGTAAGTGCTACAGGGTACTTCGTACGCCTTTGCAAGCTTCTTACAGTACTGTTCTCCGAAAGCATGAACCCATCGACCAAAGTCCCGAGAAAGATGCTTGTTAATAATCGCTTTCAAATTGCAAGCCCTTTTCCCAAGTCAAAACTGGTCGAAAACTCACGAATGATCCCCGTTGTAAGCAGAGCAGTCATTTTTCTTTACGAGCACCGAAAAAACAAGCTATTGATATCGAGGCAGGCGGCTTCGCTTCCCCGAGCAGATGAAGGCCTCATTAAAAAGAGACTACGGTGTCGCGAAGCCTGAAAATGCTGCATATCACCTATTAGATATTGTCGGACACCTATTCGATCAGAACTCTAAGCCACACATGGCGGGGTGGTGTTTTCATGCATCCATACACCTAGACAAGCAAATGTCGTAATGACTTAACAACTATCTGACCTTTGAACAACTATGCGCGCCTGAGAGCCGGAAACCACACGTGAATCAATCGTCATCGCGTCAGAGAGGCCTTTGAGGCTAATATTAGCTCGCTCGTGATTGTAGTACCGAAGGGAGAAGGGAGAAGGGAGAAGGGAGAAGGGAGAAGGGAGAAGGGAGAAGGTCAGCCTACTCCCTCCTGGTATCTAGACAGTCAAAACGTAGCAGGAAAGAGGCCACAGAGCCTCCTTCCTCACCAGCCTAGAAAAAAGTCAGGCTTTTTCTTCCGATGGCTTTTCAGCCTCTTCCTCGCCTTTGCGCTTGGCGACAGGCATCAACTGACGACGAATTTCAGCCTCAATCTCTTCTGCAATTTCTGGATTGTCAGCTAAAAATTTGCACGCGTTGGCCTTTCCCTGACCGATCTTGTCACCTTTATATGCGTACCAAGCACCAGATTTATCGACAAGTCCTTGCTTAACACCCAGATCAACGATTTCACCCAGCTTGTTTGTACCTTGTCCATATAGAATCTGGAACTCGGCCTGCCTAAACGGAGGGGCTACTTTGTTCTTTACTACCTTCACGCGGGTCTCGTTGCCCACTACCTCATCACCCTCTTTGACTGAGCCGATCCGGCGAATGTCCATGCGTACAGAGGAATAGAACTTCAGAGCATTACCACCGGTGGTAGTTTCCGGGCTACCAAACATTACTCCGATCTTCATCCGAATCTGATTAACGAACACTACTAGACAGTTAGCATTCTTTACATTGCCAGTGAGTTTCCGAAGAGCCTGGGACATTAGACGAGCTTGCAGACCAACGTGGGAGTCGCCCATCTCACCCTCAATTTCTGCTTTAGGCACTAGAGCTGCAACAGAGTCAATAATGATCAAGCCGACGCTGTTGGAGCGAACGAGCATGTCAGTGATTTCGAGAGCTTGCTCGCCGGTATCAGGCTGGGAAACCAGCAACTCATCTAGGTCAACGCCTAGCTTTTCGGCGTATACTGGATCTAGTGCATGTTCCGCATCGATAAAGGCAGCATTCAAGCCTTTCTTCTGAGCTTCGGCTACTAACTGCAAACACAGTGTGGACTTACCGGCACTTTCGGGGCCGTAAATCTCGCATATTCTTGAAAGGGGAAGTCCACCGATACCAAGGGCTATGTCCAGCCCCAGCGAGCCTGTTGAGATAGATGGCATAGGACCTGCGGACTCATTCATTTTCATCACTGAGCCTTTTCCAAATTGACGCTCAATTTGACTCAGTGCTGAAGCTAGTGCTTTCTGACGATTGTCTTCCACGACGTAATCTCCAAAACTTTTAGTTTTGACCGATCTGAACCGGTTCAATAAAAAAATGGGGTTAAAAAAACTCTGAAAGCCTTTCAGTCAAGCGCCCACAGAGACCGAACCACTTTTTCATACTCTTATTAATAAATTTCGCAGATCCGACCATAGGGAAGACCACCGATACCCAGGGCTACATCCAGCCCCAGGGAACCGGTGGAGACCGCAGGAATGGCTTCACGGGGCTGATCGCCCATTTTCATGACAGCGCCCTTGCCAAACTGGCGCTCGATCTGCCCAAGTGCTGCGCTCAATGCTTTCTTGCGGTTGTCTTCCATCAGTGCAAACCCTCTGTCGCCCGGGCCACCAACCTCAGATAAAGGCCGGCAGCGAAATAGTGGATCGGGAATCCGTACAGCTTAAACAGCCAATTCCCTGTATATTTGAACAGTATTAAAACATAACCCGCAAAGGAGACCAACCCCTCCGGATGTGAAAGCCGTCAGAGTTCGCTCACGAAATCATTAACCCCTTGAAGGGCAAAGAGAACGGCTTGCCGGCGAACCTGATCACGATCACCCTCAAAGTGCTTTACCACCGCCACGGTGGAGGCCGGACTGCTACCCCAGGCAAACCAGACAGTGCCCACAGGCTTGTCCTCGCTGCCACCTCCGGGCCCGGCTACACCGCTGATAGCCACGGCAACGTCCGCGTCTGTCGCCACCAGGGCACCGGCCACCATCTCCCGCACCACCGGTTCGCTGACCGCCCCGTGTTCATCCAGCGACTTCCGGGTCACGCCCAGCAACCCCTGCTTGGCCTCATTGCTGTAGGTTACCAGCCCGCCCAGTACGTAAGCCGAGGACCCGGCACGGTCGGTCAGTACCTTGGCAACCCAGCCGCCGGTGCAACTTTCCGCCGTAGCGACAGTACGGCCGGTTCGCAGCAGTCGTTCACCGAGGCGATTGCCTGCCTCTTCCAATTCCTGATCGCTGGCCAGCATAATGACCTCCTTCATTTCATCGCGGCGGTTATTTTCTTACAATTCACGCCTTCATCCAAAGCAAGGCTACCCGGACCCGTTCATGTCAGCAGCTCAGACCGATCTTTCCAAGCACACCCCAATGATGCAGCAGTACCTGAAGATCAAGCGCCAGCACCCCAACGAACTGGTGTTCTACCGCATGGGGGATTTTTACGAGCTGTTCTACGAAGACGCCAAGAAAGCGGCGGAGCTGATGGACATCACCCTCACCGCCCGGGGCCAGTCCGGGGGCAACCCGATCCCCATGGCAGGCATCCCCTATCATTCTTCTGAGGGCTACATTGCCCGGCTGGTTCGGGCAGGTCAATCCATCGCCATTTGCGAGCAGATTGGTGACCCGGCTACCAGCAAGGGACCGGTGGACCGACAGGTGGTAAGAATTGTCACACCGGGCACCCTGAGCGACGACGCCTACCTCGAGGATCGCCGCGACAACCTGCTGGTTGCCATCTATAACCACCGGGAACAGTTCGGTTTTGCCTCGCTGGACATCTCCAGCGGCCGTTTCGCGGTCTCGGAGCTGGAAAACCTGGAAGCCCTGCAGGGCGAACTCCAACGGCTGCGTCCGGCGGAAATTCTGATCAGCGAGGATTTTCCCTACGAGGAAATTCTGGAGGGCTTCACCGGAATTCGCCGTCAGGGCCCATGGCTGTTTGAATCCGATACCGCCCGGCGGGTGATTACCCAACAGCTGCAGGTGCGAGACCTGACCGGATTCGGCTGCGAAGACCTGAACCTGGCGGTCTGTGCCGCCGGTTGTCTGCTGCAGTACGCCAAGGAAACCCAGCGCACCGCCCTGCCCCATATTCGCAAGCTGACCCGCGAGCGTCGGGATGAAGCGGTGATTCTGGATGCCGCTAGCCGCCGAAACCTGGAAATCGACACCAACCTGATGGGCGGCCACCAGTACACCCTGGCCTGGGTGATGGACCGCACCGCCACCGCCATGGGTGGCCGGGAGCTTCGGCGCTGGCTGAACCGCCCGCTGCGGGATGTGGAGATCGTCCGTCAGCGCCAGCAAGCGGTTTCAGCGCTGCTTGACGGGTTTCACTACGAGCCTGTACACGACCTTCTGAAAACCGTTGGCGACATTGAGCGGGTACTGGCCCGTGTCGCCCTTCGGTCAGCGCGCCCTCGAGACCTGGCACGGCTTCGCGACGCCTTTCAGGCCTTGCCGGACCTGCAGGAAACCCTGAAACCGGTTAACTCCCACCATGTCGTCAAGCTGGCGACCACCATTGGAGAATACCCGGAACTGGCCGACCTTTTGGAGCGCTCCATCATCGACAATCCTCCGGTGGTGATTCGCGAAGGCGGGGTTATCCGGGAAGGCTTCGACGAGGAGCTGGACGAGCTGCGCAACATCAGCGAGAACGCCGGCCAGTATCTGCTGGACGTGGAAACCAGGGAGCGGGACCGCACCGGCATCAGCACCCTGAAGGTGGGTTACAACCGGGTCCACGGCTATTACATCGAAATCAGCCGGGCCCAGTCGGACCAAGCGCCGGTGGATTACATTCGCCGACAGACCCTGAAGAATGCCGAGCGCTTCATTACGCCGGAACTGAAAGAATTTGAAGACAAGGCCCTGAGCGCCAAGAGCCGGGCGCTGGCCCGTGAGAAAGGCCTGTACGATGAGGTCCTGGAAACCGTGGCCGGGCAATTGGCACCATTGCAGGATGCCGCCCAGGCGCTGGCCGAGCTGGACGTACTGAGCAATTTTGCCGAGCGCGCCACCTCCCTGCGCTTTTCAGCGCCGGAATTCAGCGAATCCCCCGGTTTCGATATAGAAGAAGGCCGCCACCCTGTAGTTGAACAATTGCTGGACGAGCCTTTCGTACCCAACGATCTGTTGATGGATACCCAGCGCCGCATGCTGGTCATCACCGGCCCGAACATGGGCGGTAAATCCACCTACATGCGCCAGGCCGCACTGATCGCCCTGCTGGCCTACACCGGTAGTTTTGTGCCAGCCAACCGGGCGGTGATCGGCCCCGTGGACCGGATTTTCACCCGGATGGGCTCCTCCGACGACATCGCCGGCGGCCGGTCCACCTTCATGGTGGAAATGACCGAAACCGCCAACATCCTGCACAACGCCACCGAGCACAGCCTGGTGCTGATGGACGAAGTTGGTCGTGGCACCAGCACCTTCGATGGCCTGTCACTGGCCTGGGCCACCGCCGAGCATCTCGCCCGGGAAATCCGTTGCTACACCCTGTTTGCCACCCACTATTTCGAGCTCACCCAGCTGGCCGATGAGTTGCAGCATGCCGTCAACGTGCATCTGACAGCCACCGAACACGATGACAGCATCGTATTCCTGCACAACGTGCACGATGGCCCTGCGAGCCAGAGCTACGGGCTTCAGGTGGCCAAGCTCGCAGGCGTGCCCCAGGACGTGATCCGTAACGCCAAGACCCAGCTGTCCCATCTGGAAGGCAGTGCCTCGCCAGCGGCACTGGCAGCTCCGACTGGTGAACAGAGCATCGATACGCCCCGGGCCAAACCGGCCACCCAGGTTAACGAACCCGTCTACCAGGGCGACATGTTCGCAAGCCTTGAACCCAGCGCCGTGGAAGAAGCCCTTAAAGAGATGGATCTGGATGGACTATCCCCCCGGGATGCCATGAACCAGCTTTACGAACTGAAGGCGCTGATGAAGAAATAGCGGAAAATTGATCTGTGTAATAAGGTTATAGCAGCCCAACGCTTGCGGCTGTGCGGGTCGCTCCCTACAATATCGCGCACTAAAATATAACGGCGGCGCCCGACGGCGCTCCTGATGAGACTGACCACCACTGGACCAGGGATCTGACTATGGCGTTTATCGTTACTGATAACTGCATCAAGTGTAAATACACAGACTGCGTGGAAGTCTGTCCGGTAGACTGCTTCTACGAAGGACCGAACTTTCTGGTAATCGACCCGGACGAATGCATCGACTGCGCCCTGTGCGAGCCAGAGTGCCCGGCCGAAGCCATTTTCTCGGAAGACGAGCTGCCAGCCGATCAGGTCCAGTTTGTAGAACTGAATGCTGATCTGGCCGCAAAATGGCCGAATATCACCGAAAAGAAAGACCCGCTGCCCGACGCCGAAGAGTGGGATGGCAAGCCGAACAAGCT
>Ga0110931_1000158_pt1 | contig 26084 bp, 33 predicted proteins | sample 4_EtaG_FD_79333 | JGI IMG/M metagenome (GOLD analysis project Ga0110931, IMG submission 79333) | Marine viral communities from the Subarctic Pacific Ocean - 4_ETSP_OMZ_AT15127 metaG (version 2) (version 2) | ecosystem: Environmental > Aquatic > Marine > Oceanic | place: Pacific Ocean | collected... | reverse complement strand
GCATTACCCCCACCAATCAACGAACCAAGTCGGACGTATTCCGATACCTGCCGAGCCTCGACGCAATGAGCGAGCACACCGATAGGTCGTTCACTTTCTCCGCGGTCACCGTCGACGAGTTTCGAGAAATCGGATGCACGGTTTGGGAACTCACCGCAGACCTAACGGTTGTCTACGTCGACACGCACGCCGGATACGCGAAATCCGGGGGCGCGCTCGCTCGCGTCCTCGACGATGCCAGGGACCTAGCGGTCACCCTGCGCGACCTCACTTCTTTGTCATATGTCGAACGGTACGAAGCCGCGGGCAGTGACACCGAGCAATCTGAAAACGCAATCATTCACACCCGGAGTTTTCGACTCCGGTATACGGAGACCTAGAACATGGCGAACTACTTTGGGTGGAAGGACACCTTCATCATCGGATGGGACGAGCAGACGACATACGACGTCAAGAGCGGCTCGCCTTCTTTTCAGTGGATGGAAGCTTCGTCCCCTGACATCTCTTTGAACCTCTCAACGGAGGAGTTGAGCCTCTCAAAAAGCAGCGACTTCGAGACCTCGAAGCGGGTGGTCGGTGCTCAGAGTGGTTCGATCACCTTCAGCGCCCCGCTCGCCTCGATGGCTTCGAGCTACGACCCCGCGTCCCCGACCCTCGCGCTCGGCCCGGTGGGTAAGCTCCTCATCGACTTCTTCGGCTCGTCTTCGGCAAATGCGACCGACGGATCGACCACCCTTCTCGCTATCGCTTCCAGTGGCAGCGACGGGGACACGTGGGTCACTGATTCCGGCGACCTAAAGCCGGGCAACTGTTACGCGACCGGAAACACAGACGGGGCTTTGAGTTCCATCAATTGGGTGAAGGCGTCGAGCAGTTCAGAGCACACGCTCTTCGAGTCCTCGACGGCAATCCCCGCCGACGATGACGTCGTCTTTCCTACGACTACCCTGCACAGCACCGCAGCGGTCAACGAACCCCCCTCGCGAACCTTCAAGCTAGCAGGGGAAGAGGCCGACCATGCTTTGCTTCTAATCGGAGCGAAGCCGCAACGCCTCAGCATCTCCCTCGAAGCGGGCAAGACGCCCATGGCAGAGTTCACTTATACCTTTACGGCGTACGAATACGACCGCACCGGGGGCGGGCTTGCAGCGGTTGGAGCCTTTCAGCGAGTGCCGCCGCTTATGGGCAGCAAGGGCGCGCGACTTTGGATCGAAGGCACAGCAGGAGCAAGCGCACAGGAAGATGGTACCTGCGGAGTCGTCAACGCGAACCTGACGATCGAATGCGAGACGGTCCCCATTCCATGCCACGCGGGTAAGCAAGGCGTTAGCGACGTCCTCACCCGTCGCCGCTCCGCGACTTTTGCTTGCACGATTCCATGGTCTAACGACTGGGTGGAGTCTGGGCAGACCGAAAACAAGTTCAACCTCGCACTTGAAGCGGGGACTCAGATGTCGGTGAGCCTTCAATGCGGGACCAAGGCGGGGGCGTTCTTCGGTGTCCTCATCCCAGCCGCTTACGTGGTGGCCCCCGCGGAGCTTACCGACTCGAATGGTCTCGCCGCCTTCTCGGTGACCTTCGCGCCTGGACCCTACACCGGCGACACCGGAAGCGAACCGGCCACCGATTCAATCATCCGCTTGGCATTGGGCTAGGCATAACCACCGGAGGGGACCCCGTGGGATTAGCAATTGCGAGGAAAGATCAGAAGGTGTCGCTGGTATGCTCAGAGGACCCCGACGTCGAGCCGAAGGGCGAGGCCGTCGGGTGGATGCTTCGACATGAGGCGCACCTCTCCGAGGGTGCGGACGTCGTGGTCGTGCGTCCGCTGGGGACCGTTGAGCTAGCGAGCACGTTCGACGGGCGCGGCCCTAATCACAAGCTGGCATTGATGGCTCAATCTGGCGTCGTTAGTGTCAACGGTGAGGACGGCGGGCAATGGCTCCAGGCCTGCCCGTATATGGCCGCCGTGACGCTCGGCGCGTACGTGCAAGACATCAGCCTCGGCCAAGACCCAAAACCCCGACAGCGGGCTCTTTTTGGGGCTTCTGATATCGAGCCCGACGACGACATCGGAGATGATTGAAAGATGGGGACGGCTAGCAGCATACGAGTTGGACCGGGAGACGCTCCGCGCTGTGCTGGGGCTCGACTGCGAAGCGTGCCCAGGCGGCGCGGAATGTCGCGACCGGGCGAAGGGTCACCCGATGTTGAAGTCGGGCGGTTGGAAGGTTTGCCCCGAAGAGGCGCGGATGCTTCCACACTGGCAACTTGCGATTCGCCTCTTCAATGCATCGCAGGTCGGCCCCTTAGCCGGGTGGCCTCACGAGTGGACCCCGTGGGTGGTCGATTCGTTGGGGGCCTTGCGCGCAGCGTTAGAGGAAAAGAAGGTCAAAGCCATGAAGGCAGGGGGTAAGGGTGGGCCTTCGAAACCTCGAATTTAGGATCGGTATATCCGGCTCGTACACGGGTCAGCAGGCAGTAAACCGAGCGAACAAAGACATCGAGAAAATGACGGTCAACATCAAGACCGGCAAGACTCGATGGACGGAGTTCGAGAGTAAGGTCAAGCTCGCCGAACGAGCACTCGGAAAGACAGCCGCCGCCGCTTCGAAAGTCTGGGAAATGGGAAAGGAGGGGGCCGGGTTCACTGATCGGATGGCCGCCCTAGATCGCATGGGCGTCAATGTGATGGGCAACCTTAAGGAAGCCGCGAAGGTCACAAAGAACACGATGAGCGACAAGACCATCCTCGACGCCATGACGAAGATGAAAGGTTTTCAGATGGACCTTTCAAAGATGTCCGAAACCCTCGCGCTCACGAGCAAGGCCGCGGTTCTAGTGGGGCGCAGCCAAGCCGAGATCCTCGATAAGTTTATTCTCGGCGTTAGCAGAGGGTCCCCCAAGCTCTTAGATGACTTACTCATCAAGGGGGTGCAAGCGGGCGACGTGAGCGCATATGCTGCGGAGCAGTTCGGCATTCAGGCGAGCGAACTTACCGAAGCGCAAAAGCAGGCCGCACTTCACTCTCTCGCACTTGAAAAGCTCCGCAAAGTGACAGCGGGCGTATCTATTGCAAACGATAGCCAAGCAGCGAGCCTGCAACGATTAGAAGTTGTTTACGAGAACGTGATGACAACCATCAGCCAAGGGGTGAGCCGTATGCTCACAAATGCCCTTGAACAATATGGTTGGTTCTCTCGTCAACTATCAGGCAACGAAGGCGCGACGGCGTCCCCTGCAATAGGGGACACAAAGGCGGGCACCGCGGCACGGGGCGCGGCACTTCGTAACACCGCGCAAGGGATATATAATCAACGGTGGGACCAGCTTTCGTGGTTTGACCAGAAAATGGAGCAAGCTCGCGACCGCTTTAGCCCCGTGTTTGGGCCGAGTGCTTTTCGGGAGACTAGCGAAAGGGTCGCGCGGTCAATGATGCGCGCGCAAGTTCTGGCCGCGGAGGGGGACCGCCGGGCGCTAGATGTCCTTCAGAAGAAGGAGGCCGCCGCCAAGGGTCGCCTTGCTGTCGAAAGGCAGATCACGCGAGAGATCGCCGCGCAATGGGAAAAGGCGGGGGCGTCGGCGGTTTTAGGCCTCGGAAACCTCGACCCGGCTGTCGCGATGCGATTGCAAGCTACGGGGATCCTCGGAATGGGCGGCTCTAATCTCCCTTCATGGCTCGGCGGCACCTACAAGAAACCGCCCCGCCGCCGCGGTCGCCGTAGAAAAGGCCCCGAAGGCACAACGCTCGCCGGTGAGCATGGTCTTCAGAGCGCCGAGCGTGCGCTCGCATACGCGAAGGCTTTGCAAGGCGTCGTCGGACTGGAGCGCGAGCGGCTTCAGATTGAGCAAGAGCAATCGGAACTCGCCGAGATATACCTAGCGCAGCGCAAAGAACTTGTTGAGCGGTACGACAAAAAGGAGATCGACCTCAACCGCTTAGGCCTTGAAGTCGGCAAAGCTAAGGCCGAATCTTTAGCCGCTGAGATCGATCTAAACGAACGCTTGCTCGACGTCACGAAGCGACTGGCAGAAGCCGAGAGCGAACGCGACGCCGAACGCTTCCGCGAAGCCATGAACATCGCCGCGGAAGGTTTCGACATGGCGGCCGAATCCGAAAGCCGAGCACTCGCCGCGGTCGGTCGCATGGGTCAGCAAATGACCCAAGACCTCGACCTTCTCACCAGCGGCACCGACGACGCTATCGCAGCGATCGGGCGCATCGGAGCCGCCGCCATCGACGACACCGTCGCACGCGCCGCCGTTCTCTCGGTCTTTTATATTGCGCAAGGGATCGTCGCTATGGTCGATGGTGCATACGAGAAGGGGGCGGGCTATTTGACCGCGGGGGCCATGATGGCGGCAACCGCTGGGATGAGTGCATCCACGAAGGCGCAAGCATACGGCACCGCATCAGACCGCCGCCGCTCGCAATCTCTAAGCGCCGCGGGTGGTGGCCTCGGTGCAGGGGGTACCACGGTGATCAACGTCAACGCGCCGGTCATCGGTGGCGGCAAGCAATCCATCGGGGCACAGCTTCAAGACTTCGTAGAAGAGGGACGAGCCTCCGGCATGGGCGGGGCTGTCTAATGGCCGACCGGGGGATCATGTTCGCCCTGTCTACTTTTGCAGGGCTTGAGATTCAGGTCGAGCCGACGGGCCACGGTGCGGAGGTCTTCGCGTATAATTCCGAGGTTGGAGCGGCGACCCCCTCGACCCTGCGATCGTTTGTGACAGCCTTCAACACGTGGGCAAGCGATGCCGGTCGCGGCTGGTCGGGCTCGGTCACTTTTATGTCGAAGTGGATCGACATCGACGACGCTTGGGGCGTCATGCTGACCGGCTCGGCCTCTTCGACTTGGACGCCAAACGCTACCGCTCAAAGCGTGTTGAATGTTGCGAGCGGTTCCGGTCTCAGTCTCACAAGCTCCGCAGGGGTTCGCGGCACCCTCGCCCATGACGTCGCGGTCTCCAACCTCTACAAGGTGCCGGTCGGGCCGGGCTCGTTCGGCAGGTCGGGCGGTTGGCGTCCGCACGTGGCACACAAAGCCCTATCCCGCCCCGTCCTCTCGATGATACTCACCGAGCGCGCGGCGAACGTTCTTCTTGAAGGCCTGCCAAGTGCCGCGAGCCCTCGCGTCGCCGACGTCTATCACGAAGCCGCAAGCGAGTGGGTAAGCCTTCAAGTCGGAGCAATCGCGACCGCACGCCCTGACCTGACCCGCTACCATATAAACATCGAAGCGCAGGGGGCCGAGCAATGAGCGCCCTCATCGAGTGCTTTCTATGGAAGGGTCTGCCCTCGGTGGACTCTTTGAAGATCAGTGAGGACGGCGTGACGTGGTACACCATTACGAAGACGTCGACGCAGACAGTTCAGCAAACGCTATCCGCTTTCGCGAGTGCGGCAACGGCCGAGAGTGGGCTCTCCGGGGCTTACTCCTTCGACGTGAACACGACGACCGGAGCCGTCGTCCTGTCGTCGTCGGTTGCGTTTTCCGTTGAGCTGATGAGAAGCCTCCCCGCGGCTCTCGGCTTCGCTTCCGGCGTCCTCGCGTCCTCCACCTCGCACACGTCAACCTCGACGCCTCTTGCGGTGCTTTGTGGTCCGAACCTTCACGGGGTGAACTACGACGCCCCCGCCCCGGTTGAGGACGTGAACCAATTCGCGACGCGGTGGGGACGTGGCAAGTCCTACGTTCACGCGAGCGGCTCACAAGTTCGGCTTGAGGTGTTTCTACCTTCAGCCATCGCCGAAGAGGCTATCGCGTCGCCGATGTGGTCGGGGCGTTTGCGAATTATTCCAGACGTTGAGGACTACACGACCGGCGCTTACTCCTCGACGAACCTCCGCGGGTATCTCGATTGCTACGTCCACGAAGTGACGGAGACGGAGCAGATCGGAGCAGGTAAACACATAACGCGCGTCGGCCTTCTCGCTAGCTTGGATGAGGGTTACTGATGGCGAAGTTCTCCGAAGTAGCCGACGCCCTCCGGCATGGCTGGTCGTGGCTTTATGCGCTAGAGGTCGAAGGGTGCCACCTCATATTCTGCGAAGCTGACGTCGGAGCCTCGGACCCCGCAGGGCTTCAGCAATCGGCGACGCTAAAGATTGACAAGTCCGCCGCCGTCGGTTCTCGCATCGACAGGGAGAAGGGGATCGGAGTCGGATTCGATCTGACCGTGACGATCATGCGCTCAGAAGACACCGAAACCATATTCAAGAAGCCGACGAAGATCGCCCGGCTCGCCTCGGACCTGACGCACACCGCGACCACCGTCCAGGTCGAAGACGCGACGGGATGGACCACTTCTGATCAGGTTTTTATCGGTACGGAGTTTCTAGGTACGGCGGGCAACGTCGACACGTCGAGCACCCCCCACGAGTTGCAAACCGTCACCAGACACGGACCATACGCAGGCACCCCCTATCATTGGGGAGTCTGGCCCGCCTATAAGGTCGACAAGCGTTCAGCCGTTGCCACGTGGGTAACGAATTCCCCGCTCTACTGGCGGGGGCGTATGGTGCGGATGTGGCTCGTCCCCGTCGACCAGTTCGGAGCCGCCACCGGCTCTCACCTTCTGGAGAACGCCTCCCTTGCATGGGCTGGCCACATCTCGACCGACATCGTCCCCGCCCCCGACGGGTGGACGTTCGCCGCAAAGAGCGACGACCGACGTCTCGAAGAGTCTCTCGCGGCGAGCATCAGCGGGACCGGGAAGATCGAGCCGAACGCGGACCCATTTCTCACCGAATACCCGTTCGGAAGCGGCGACGCTTTCGCGATAACGCTCACACAAAAGAGCCTCGACACGATCTCCGGTGGTGCCATCGTCTTCGGTAGCGTAAAAGATGGCCCGCGGACGGTGACCCCGTTCGAAGGTCTCACCATACCAGCGGGCGGGCTTGCCCTTTCGTCGTTCATGGCCGCCGTCGTCGACGCGTGGGACACTGAGATGTCATCGGTCGACCACTACGGCGCTTTCAGGTGGCATAAGACGCAAGACAGCGCCGCCGTGCCCCGCATAACGTACGAAGCCCAGGTGCTTGCGAAAGCGGCATCCGCCGCCGCCGCTGGTGATGTCTTACTCATGGGCTACAGCGCGCCCGTGTACAGCACCGCATCTATCGCAGCTTGGACCGTTGCCCCCGGTGTGGTGTCGGCCCTGCCGCAATACATATCCGACGAGATTTGGATCCCGATCGGGCTAAAGATTCACGTGACCCCAACGTCAATGGGGATACGAGTAACAAGCGACACCGGCGACGTCTCGGACATACCCACGTCCGGGTGGGTTCGGGTCGAGTTCGGCGACCGTGAGATGGTGACGAAGTATCAGGCCACCACCACGCCGGGAGAAGCCCTTCTAACATTCAACCCCGCGACCGGCCCCGCCCCGACGGCCCTATCGGCAAGCGTTACAGACGAAGAACCGACCGAGGTCTCGGTCGAGTTCCTCGGCCTTGTGTCTGGAAGTTATCCCGACATGATGCGCAAGGTCATCACGTCGTCCGGCCGCGGCAATAACGGCGCATACGACACCTTGACCCATGGTTACGACTTGCCAGACCTCGACGCGTCGACCTTCGACGAGGTAATGGACGACGGCTGGAACCACCTCGTCGGAGATGTCGCCATCGCGGCGCGGACGTCTTTTGTCGACCTCTTCGGCGGCTTGATGAGGCTGGGCCGCGTTGCCGTTGTCCCTCGCACTTCAGACACTGGGCAAGCTATAAAGCTCTCAGCAGTGCGCACCGACGTGTACGACTCGCCGGACTACAATATCACCGTCGAAGACTACCACCTCATCAGAAGCGGTGGAGCTTCCCCGGTTCGTCAATTGAACCGACGCCTTGACCCTAATCACTGGACGATCGAGTTCGAGCGCGGAGAGGACAAACAACGGTTGATCGTGCGGGACATCGTCGCGGCAAGAGCGGAAGGGGTGAACGCTGGAAGGGTGACCGCGCACGGTCTTCGAAAAGAAGACGCCGACCTCACCCTCGCAGCGTGGGCGCGCTCGTCCTTTGCCGACCGTCACGGGATGCTTGCTTATGAGCTAGACGTCGCGCCATGGCTGGACATTCAGACGGGCGACCTCATCAACCTCAACCTCACCCACTGGGCACTATGGAACCGCGCAACCGGGGCGCAGGGTTACGCGGGCCTCGCGCGTGTCATCGGCCGACGGGTCGCCCTCGCAACGGGGTCTTGCACGTTGACCGTACTCATTCACGGCACATTCAAGACGGCAACGCTCGCGCCTTCGATGCCTGTGACGGCCTTCACGGGGTCCGCGAGTGACCCGGCGACAGTTACGGTCGATCAGAAGTTCGTGGCGGCCGTCAGCGCGTATCTGACAGCGGCGAGCCCGGTCCGTCTTTACGCCTACCGGCCCGGCTTTGAATACAGCTATTCGACGACGCTCTACGCGTACGACGTCACCGAGATATCGGCCGCGGGCGTGATGACTGTATCGGCGACGGTGGGGTCCTTTAGCCTCTCTTCAGATTACCACCTCACGATTCCGCCAGAGGCGCAAGGGAACACGGCGCAGGCCTTACACACACACACCGACGACGGGACGGTCTGGCGATGAGCATCACGATCCCATCAGGGCTAGAGCTAACCGAACCGCACGACATGCTCGGCAATTTAGACGTCAAAAAGGACCCAGTCCATACCTTGATGCGTCGCACCAATTACCTCTACGCGACTTATTCACCCGCAATTCTTCAGGCGTGTCCGTACTTCACCGCGGATGGATCATACTCGCATATTTTCCCGGTGACCCCGTCGGCTGATGGCTTGCGATATCAACCGGCCCTTGCGTTTTCGGTTTCCGCGACGAGCAACGTCTCGGTGAGTATCTGGACCAGCGAAGACGGGAGCACGTGGGACGCGGTCACGGGATGGGCTTCGCGTTCTCTCGCCTGTACGACGGGCCAGATTAACATCTTCACCGACGAAAGCGACTTCATCATCGACGCCGATGTCGTCGCGGTTAAAATACAAGTGAGCCACGACAACCGCGGGCAATTACAGCTTCACGCGTTCACGCTTTACCCCTCGGAGGTTGCTAGCGTCTCGGCGGGCTCGACGGCTTCCGGGTTTATCCCTTACGATGACCAGTGGTTGACGACTAGCGGCGCACCAGTGACCACCGAGATGGTCAACCGGACGGCGCGCAACGTTCACGCGGTGGTATCTGATCGAGTGCAGTGCGTCACCGCGTGGTCGATGGACACCGACGACCCTATCAGGATGAGCACGAGCGAAGGAGCCGTGCGGTTGGTCCACATGGGGCAGATCCACTTGCCGGGAAATGCGCGCGGGACTCTCACCGTGAAGCTCTCGGCCCGCGGTGGTTCGGGCTCTAACAAGGTTACCTTTTCACAAGTGGACGGGGCGTCGGTGACCATCACGACGAACACGGACAGCGCGAGCCCGTGGCCTATTCAGTCGGGTACCTTCGAGGTGGTGGGAGAGTTCCCCGTCATTAAGATTACCGCGCTAGTCACCGCCGACCTGTATATCCATGCCTTTAATGTGACATGGGTACCGAACTACACCAGCAACGACGACGCCCTAACCGAGGCCGCGCCCCCGGCTCGCCTTGCCTACCTCGGCGACCTTGAGGACTTGACGATGAGGGCGTCGGTTCATTCGTACGCCGCGCCGTCTCTCCTTCGCGCCGGGACCTATAGCCCGTCTTTGACATATCCAACCGGGGCAACGGGAACCGCTCAGATTTACGACAGCACGGCGACGGTCTTTGCCCTTGTTCGAGTGCCACCGGCGACCTACGCGCTACGGCCTTTTGTTAGCCGTTGCAGCCCTGCGATCAACGAAGGGATGGCGACGTCTCGGATCGGGACACACCCGGACGGCGGCACCGACGAGCAACGCGTCGACGTCCCTTGTACCGTGAGCGGTGGGGTCGACATGTTCCCGCCGAACACGCCCGTCGGCTCGACGCAAAATGTCTCCATTGATGCAGGCCCCGACGCGTGGGACGACACTACGCCGAACGGCAACCCGAGCACCGCACCCGACGGCGATTACCTCATTCAAACACTGCAAAGCGGCAAGCCATCGTTGCAGGTCATCGGCACCCGGCACTGCTTTGCGATCGGTGGCGTCTTCCGCTTTCTCGATGACCTGACGGGCCTCTAGCCTCCAGCCTTCCCCGCGGCTCGTTGAACCGCGAGCGGCGACCCGTCAAGATGGGTGCGGAGGTCTTCACCGTGATACGGCTCAACGACACAGGTCCAGCGGTTGCGCGGCTTCAACTTGCGATCGGTGTAGACGATGATGGCATCTTCGGCCCCCTCACTTGTGCGGCCTTGATGGCCTTCCAACAAGGCGAAGGGCTACCACCGACGGGAGAAGCCGACGACCTCACACTCGCGGCACTCTTCGACGAAACACGGCCAGACACCGCGCCCGCTCACACTCCTCCTATGGGCGTGGGTATGTTCGTTTCTGCCATGCGTCGGAGCACTTGCGGCACCCCGCAAAGCATGGCCGCAAAAGCTAAGGCGCACGGGATCAAGTGGGTCGCCGCTTGCGCCATTTTTCAGGGGCACAAAAGATCAGACGAATACAACGGCAAGGCCTCGGACTATGTGTCCGCCCTCAAGGACGAAGGGGTCAAGGTGTGGGTCTGGGGCTTTCCTCGGCCTGATGGTCAACGGGTAGCCCTCGACGTCATCGAAGACCGCGCAACGCGTTGGGGCGTCACCGGCGTCATTCTTGACCCTGAGGCCCCGTACTACAACAGACCCAGCGCGGCGCGTGCGTTGCTATCCGATGCGGTGGAGCGGTTTCACGCTGCGGACCTCCCCGTTTATGTGTCGTCCTATGGGATGATTTCCTACCACCCGCGGTTTCCGTGGGAGGTGCTACTCATTGCCGACGGCGGCATTCCACAGGTCTACGACGGCCATAATACGATGGGGAAGGAGTACCCGAACACCGCCGTACGTAGGTGGCAGGGCTTGATGAGAGGTAAGCCCGTGGTGCCAGCGTTTGCGACGTACCGCAAGACGCCGGGACAATTCCGCGCCCACCTCGCATCGATGCCACCGACCGACGCGCTCATCGGGTGGCAGTGGAGAACGACGAAGGGGAGCGAGTGGGCAGAATTACAAAAGCTATCCGGGGGGATGGTTTGAGACAATGCACGAACGAGAACGCGCGGCCCTTTTAGAGGCCTTGCGCCACATTCAAGACACAGAGCGGGAGATTTGCGGAATCCTCGCCACCGTCGGCGCACGTCTCGAAAGTCTTCGGCGCGACGTCCAGCGCGTCGAGGCGCAGCTTTCCGACGTGAAGCTCGGTCTTGCGTCGCGAGCCCTTCAACTTGTCAGGGACGAACCCCGGACGGTCTTTGCCGTTCTTGGGCTTGTTTCGATTCTTGTCTTTATCGCTTCGGTTGTTTTCAACGCGCTGGACTTCGGACGCGTCGAGAAGATCGACCAGATTCTACGGAGGTGAAACCGTGACGGAATTCACCGCGCCCTTCCTTCTCCTTTGCTGCATCGTGTACGCGGTGACCGAGTTCGCTCGGCGCTTCGTGCGACTTGTGCTTGCGGTCAAGGGTATAGACCGTCCGCGATGGCTTCGGCATGTTTGGCGGTTGCTCGCCATCGGTTGCGGCGCATATGCGGGGCTCATGCTCGGCGAGTGTTCGGACGTCTTCGGCATCACAGAAGGCTTGGGCGTCGGGTGCGGTGCTGGCCTGCTTTCAACTTCTGCGGTCGCAGCTATTCGAAAGCGCATCAAGGGGATCGACCGTGTGTGAGTTTCTCGCCTGCTCGTGGCTTTCCGTCGTCGCCGTTCTCGGCGCGTTCTTTTTGATGTTTACAACGCCCGCGCGAACGAAGCGCCCCCCGGAAGCCGAGACCGTCGCGCCCTGCGCTATCGAGGCGGCTTCGACGCGTGCGGGCCGCAAAGCTAGCGAGGCCCTCGCGGGGGTCATCGTCACGCTGGGAGGGCCTCAGCCTTGAAGGCCTACCGCCTACGCTTCGACGCTGTCGGCGTCGGCGATTCAATACACGACGCCTTCGCGAAGGTTCTCGACCATATCGGCGAGGGCAATCCCGACTACGTCTTGCGGGGTGAAGTCGTCTTCAACGAATTAGAGGGCGACGAGGAAGCGGTTGCGATCTTCCGCTATCTCGCCCACCTCGGCGAACTCACCATAAAGGGGGACGCATGACGTCGTCGCGTTGGGCTCAACTATTACTTGAGCACCCCGGACCGTCTCAAGCTCTAGTCGGCTACGCTAAGAACCGCGAGTGGAGGCGGGCGCACATGCGTCACGGCGAGGTCTTGGGGCTATCGCTGGAGGAGCTTCGCGAGTTCGCGAAGTGGCTCACGACATCGGAGGCAAGCACCACCGGCGCAGGCGTCCAAGTCGCGCAGGTGGACGAGGGTCTCGTCGTCACCGCGAAGGGGCAGCGCGTGAAGACCCTCGCCGAACTCCTAACGGTTGCCGGTGTAGATCTGAACGCGTGGCAGGTCTCAACGTGGGCAGCTAATTCGTGGGAGGTTGCAGCGAAGGACGCCGACGGAGAAATGAGCGTAACGCCCGTCTATCAAGTCAAAGCGAAGTTAGAGGCGCGGAAGTTCAACCAATCGGAAGCCGTCCAGCCCGTCGCACCTATCAAGAGAAAGCCAGCGCAGCCCAAGCCGGGCCGACTCTTGACCTGTCTTGTTGTGCCGGATTCTCAACACGGCCACAAGTGGACGCCGTCGATGCACTTGGAGCCGTTACACTCGCGCAAGGCGTGTGACCTCGTCATCCAAGTCATTGACCTACTCGAAAAAGAGGGCGGCCTTGATTGTGTGAGCCTTCTCGGAGATATGGCCGACCTCGCGGAGTGGTCGACGAGGTTCCCGCGAGATCCGGCCTATCGCCAGACCACCCAACCCACCATCAGGGAACTTCATTGGTGGTTCGCTCAGATGCGCCTAACGACAGACGCGCGCATCGTTTACAGCGCAGGCAACCACGAAGCGAGAGTGCGAAAAGCGGCGATCGAAAAGCTACCGCCCGCGGTTAATCTACACCGCGCCGACCTTCCCCTCGGCTCGCCCGATGCGCTGTCGTTTCACCGTCTTTTGGCTCTCGACGCCTTAGACATCGAATACGTCGGCCCATACACCTCCGACTGGTGGCTATGGGACAAGGTGCGAGTGACGCACGGGCACACCGTCAAAAGCGGGGGCGGGGCGACGGTGGCGAACCGGGTCAAGCTCGGCGACTACTCGGAGATTTTTGGGCACGTTCACAAACTCGAAGTCGCACAACGCACGACGAGAGGCCCAGCCGGTCCCGAGGTCATAACCGCAATGTCGCCCGGTTGCTTGTGCCGAATAGACGGGACCATTCCAGGCCGAACCGTCTCGCCTGACTGGCAACAGGGACTCGGCGTTATCACATACGACACCGAGACCGGCGCGGTTCACATGACGGCCCACCCTATTATGGACGGCCGCATGATTTGGCGCGGGCAGGTCCTCGAAGGCGTCGACCGTACCGAGGAAATCGGCCGCGCGATCGGATTCCCTCAACTTGTGCCCGAATGAGGAGGTGGCTAGCAATGGTTGGCACGATGATACTACTAGGGGTCACCCTCACGGCTTGGGCACTTGTCGAGAGGGCCGGAAGGATTCGCGCGAGCAAAGAGCGGGACACATTGGCGGCCGAGGAGCTGCTCCGCGCACGGCTCGAAGAGTTGCGAGAGCGAGCCGCAAGACTTCGCCGCGATGCGGAACTCGCAGCCCAGCAAGCAAAGCACGACGCCGAGAAGGCGCGAGCGTTCGTCGAGAAGACGCGCGCCGAATCGAAGCGCAGCGAGGAGGAGGTCACGACGTGGTTCAATTCGCAGTAATGGCGCTAGCTTTCTCCGCGCCTTGTGACGCGTCGCAATACGTCGCCACCGGCGACCCGGTGCCGTGCGATGGTGTCTTGGTGCCTATCGAAACGGCGGAGCGTGTGCGGGACAATCTCGAAGGATGCAACGCGGACCTCGTGGCCTGTTCGGCGCATCGAGAGATTGACCGCGACGAGTGGTCGGCACAGGTCGAAGCGTTGACGGTGAGGGCAGAGGCCGCCGAAGTCGCACTCGATGACACAAAGGCGAGCGCGCTCGAACTCTCACAGCCGCGTGACATCGCTCGACCATGGCACGAACACCCCGCCTTCGTGGTCGCGTCAACGCTGGCTTGCGTTGCCGTCGTAATCGGTGCCGCGGTCGGTGGCTTCAAGATTGCGGAGGGTGGTATCTGATGCGCCTCTTCTCGCTCGCGGTGGTGTTCTTTCTTCTCGGTGCTTGCGCCGAAAAGCGGCAAGACATCGCAGCGGGCCGGGTCGACGTTTTACAGCGCGCCGAGGTTGTCGAGCCTGATGCGTCTTGCCTTGAGTGGCTCACGTTCTTCTGCCCTCCATGGGATGCGGTGAATACGGTCCAGGTGCAGCTAGACACATGCACCGGCGAAGTGGTCGACATGGGCGAGTGCCTTCCCGCACATGAGTGCGACCCGTTTTCACCTATCTATAAGATCGAGCCATGCACCACCCCCGAGGGCTTCCCCGGTGAGATGGTCATCCATTGCGACAAGGGCACGATCTCGCCGGGACCGTGCGAGTCTCCTTGCAGCGAGGAGATATGCAACGGCATCGACGACGATTGCGACGGAGACACCGACGAAGGTACGCCGAAGAATGCGTGCGGAGATTGTGCGCCGCTCGAACTCGTCGAGTATTGCGACGCGCTCGATAACGATTGCAACGGGCAAACGGACGAAGGGCTCACGCTGCCATGCTCGACGGAGTGCGGTGCGGGGCTTGTCTATTGCCTCGATGGGGCTTGGTCGTCGTGTGATGCTGACGTCCCCCAGATTGAATCGTGCAACGGTGCGGATGATGATTGCGACGGGCAGATCGACGAGGGTCTCTTTTGCACATGCCCGCCTGAGATGATCGGCACCCTCGTCCCATGTGTGGAGCCGCCTCTCGTGTGTGGCCTTGGGTATAAGGGCTGCGAATGCTTCGATCCCGATTGTCAAGTGATAGGCATGAGCCCATGCCTACCGGCGTGCTACCACGTGGGCTCACTTCCCTGCGATAGCTTCGAAGGTATGCCGGTGGTCGAGGTTTGCAACGACTACGACGACGACTGTGATGACGAAGTCGACGAGGGCATCGCCCCGATGCCGTGCTATACGGGTCCGCCGTCGACCGAAGGGGTCGGGGAGTGTGTCGCCGGTGCTCTCGATTGCGTCGCGGGCTCTTGGGGCTCCTTTGTCGATGGCGCATTCATCGCGGGCTTGTGTCCTGACGTCCCTCCCCTTGAGGAGGTGTGCAACGGTGCGGACGATAATTGCGACGGCATCACGGAGACGATCGAAGACGCCGACCTCCTGTTCGTACTCGATTTGTCGGGATCAATGGGCGACGAGATCGACGCCGTTCTCTCGGCGGTTTCGTCTTACGCTCAGAGCTTCGCCGCCGAGAAGGCGGTTCAATTTGGGCTTGTGGTCGGACCAGCCGCGAAGCCTTCGACCTTTGGCAATACGGAGTTGTTGATCCTCGCCGCTCCGCTCGGCCCCATTGACGGGCTCGTTCATGCGCTCAGCTTTGCGCCCTCGCTTATGTACATGACGAGCGGCCTGGAGATGCTGGTCGATGCTCTCTATCTCTCCCTCGCTCCGCTGTCCCCGTCTCCCCCGGTAGACCCTGCGGTCGTTGGCTGGATCGCAAACATAGACAGCGACCCCGCACCCGCCGTTTGGGATGTCGGTTGGCGTCCGGACGCTGATCCGATCGTCGTCCTCATGACCGACGAGGACCCTCAGAGCTACCTATCACCGTTCATAACCTCGGACGACGTTCTCGCCGTGTCGATGGGCGCGAGCCTCTACGCATTCACCCCGGAGGGTCTCGGCCCTCTTTGGGCTTCGTACGGGATGACGTGGCAAGAGCTAAGCGCCGACCCTGCGACGCTCTACGCCGCGCTCACTGCGATACTTGACGCCGAGGCCTGTCAATGACGGATTGGCGACCGGGCGCGGTGATTGCCCTCAACATGGGCGACGCCGTTTGCACCCTGCACGCCGTCGCTACGATGGGCGTCAGCTTCGAAGCGAATCCGCTGATGCGCGAGGTTTTGCGGTGGGGCGTGGTCGACTTTCTAATGGTCAAGCTCGCCGCGGTCACGTGGGCCGTGTGTTACATGGACCGCCACCTCAAAGGCCGCGCGCGGTGGCCTTTGACGGCGCTAGTATGGCTCGGTGCCGTACTTATGTGCTGGCATCTTTGGGGGCTGTCCTCGGTGGTCTAGCTTCGCTTTTCTCCGAGCCTCATCACGGCGGTCTCGGTGTCGAACTCAGCACCCCCGCCCGGCAAGGGGTAGCGGGGCGAGCCGAAAGCGCACGCGAGCCGGTACAACTCATCGAGGCTCACGCCTACGGCCCCGCTTCTCTTATTGGCGAGCGTTGCCGAGGCGCAGCCCATGACCGCGGCGACGGTCTCGGCTCCGTATCTTCTGATCAATCCATGAAGGTCGGTTGCGTGGTTCGGCTTTCTCATCGCTCTCCTCCGTTCTTGATGGTGACGGCTCCGTCTTCGTTGATTTGACCCATGACCCATTCCGCGAAAGCGATGGCGCACGCGTTGCTATGGAAGTGGCCCGACTTCCAAACGCCGCGCGGCCTGATGGGCTTAGAGCACCACCGGCAACACGGCGTACCACGGCTTGTCTCCTTCTGCTGTTTAATAACGAAAGCGCCCATCATTCGCCAGCCTTGATGAAGACAAGCCGACCCTCGTCAAAAGCCGCGTCCGACAGGTTTGCCCCGTCGAAGTTTGCGTCGGCAAGGTCCGCCCTGCGGAGGTCAGCGCCTCGCAGGTTCGCACACTCAAGCGATGCGCCCTTCAAATCCGAGCGACCCATTTTCGCGCGCCGTAGATCGGCGTAAGCGAGGTTAGCGTTGGATAGGTCCGAGAACTGAAGCATCGCCCCCTCAAGCTTTGCGCGCCTGATGATCGCCATCGATAGCTTCGCACATGTGATTCGCGCGTCTGTCAGGTTCGCGGCGCGGAAGATTGCCCAGGATAGGTCAGCGTCGGAAAGTTCCGCACCGGCAAGGCATGCGCCTGACAGGTCCGCGAATCTCAAGTCAGCGCCTCGCAGGTTCGCGCCCCTCAGGTCCGCACCCTTCAGGTCCGCGCCTCGAAGGTTCGCACCCCTCAGGTCCGCATGCGGCGCGATGGTGTATCCGTTGACGGTCTTCGCTTCGGTCTTTGTTGCTGCTGTCATGTTGCCTCCCTTGGCGTTGTGAACACGATAATACACACAAAGCGCACGAAGTAAAACATAAAACGCACTAAAAGCGACGAAAGGCGCACGAAACGCACCACCGGGCTCTATTCTTTCTTGTGCGCCGGTTCGCCCTTGAACGTAAGACGACCGGGGGGGAGTCTCGCCCCGCTCAGGTCCGCCCCGGTCAGGTCCGCGCCGTCGAGGGTCGCGTCTGTGAGGTTGGCGGCCGACAAGTTGCACCCGCGCAAAGTTGCACCGACTAGCGTAGCCCCTCGGAGGTCCGCGGCTCGCAAGTCCGCGCCGTCGAGATCCGCTCCGTCGAGGTCAACCCTTTGCAGGTCAGTGCAACGCAAGTTCGCCCCGCGCAGGTCCGCCCCGCGCATGTTCGCACCGTCTAGTACGGCCCCCTGGAAGTCGCACGCAGCCAGGGACGCAATCGATAGGTCTGCGTCGTCTAAAAGCGACCCTCTCAAGTCGGAGCCGAACAGGCATTCCGCGCGAAGATTCACGCCCCGAAGGTCCGCCCCCTCAAGCCTCGCGCCCGGCCCTATTTGAAATCTTCCCGCCTCGCCTCGTGCCGTCTTTTGCTCTTTTGACATGTTGCCTCCCTATGGCTTGTCATCTCGCAAAGCAACGACCGAGCGCGAGGCCAATCCCCGCACAACCACCGCACACGACGCGCCGCCGTCGGTGGTTCTTGGAGAACCTCCGCGAATCTCCGCACCGCTTGAAAACCGCCACCCGTCGTCACATTATGAGCAACACCGAAGGACGCGAAGCCATGCGGAGAAACGCGACCCGATGACGTCGACGTCGTTCACGCTTGTCCGTAACTCTGCGACATCACTAGGGCACACAGCCCGCGGCCTTGTCAAGTCGCACACTCGGCGCACACAAGGCGGTGACACCCTCACCGATGGGCGGCACCAGTGCGACCGCGTCTTCGAGGCCTAGCGACCACCGGTCCACATATACCCCGGTTATTCCCCGCGAGTGACCTACAAGGGCGCGGATCGTATCACCTCGCACCCCCGCAAAGCGTAACCCCGTTTGGAATCCTCTGCGGAAGGTGTGCAGTGGCTGTCTATCGAAAAGCTCGGCAGGTAGCCCGGTAGCCTCCCATATGCGCCGCGCTATGTTCGACATCGCCCCCCGTGATGTGTGCTTCACCTTCAGCACTAGCCCTTCACGCTTTCCCCATGTCGCCAACTCTTCGACGAGTACGGAAGCGACGGGGACCACCCTCCCGAGCCTCTCGCCGCGAGTCTTCCCGAGTTCCGGGCGTATCGTCATGAGTCCGCCTTCGAGGTCGAAGTCGTCCCATCGAAGCCGCTCGACTTGGGAAGCTCGGAGCCCTGTGCATCTCGCGATGATTGCGGCCCTTTTCACGTGTCCGTGTGCGTGCTGGATAAAGGTATCCATCTCGGCCCATGTCGGCGCACGTTTGACCCGATGCGGCAACGCTGGAGCCTTGTCGATGGTCTCCGGTGGTGCGACATGTTGCGCCCATCCGCGCCGCCGATATGCCCACCGCCAAGCCTTTTCGATGGTGCCGGTGTCCCCGTTTGCCGTTTGAGTGCTCACCGTGCGCAACCTCTCAGCGTGGAAGGCCTCAAGGGTCTCACGGCTCAACAGGTCCACAAACAACGCGCCGCGCCTTCTTGTCGCGCACCACTTGCCGAAGGCATTACACCGTGAGCGATACGTCTCGATAGATCGGGGCGAGCGCGTGCGCTCGCAGTCTTCCAGAAAGCCGGAGAGGGCTTCGGCTAGCGTTGGGACGCGCTGGCCCGCAGCGGTTCCCAGCCACTCCCGGCCGAGGCTATGGGACGTTTCGATCTCCCGCTTGAGATGTTCCGCGGCTCGTCGTGTCGGGCACGTGACCTGCCGCGCCTTGCGTCGCCCGTCGGGACTTGCTCGAAGCTCTCGCCACCTGACCGGGTAGCCCTTTCCCGTCTTGCTTCCGATGCTCGCCATAGTGTGACCTCCCTGATCCACCGTTCGAGTTCTTCAACATTGAACCGATACGAGGGCCGAGAACCTGCCCCGACGTCTCGCCAACCCGGCCGAATGTGTGCCGGTGATGTCTTTATGAGTTGCGACAATTGGGCAGGCCTGACGCCTAGATGCTCGGCGGCCTCTGCCCTTGTCATGGTCCATCGCGTCGTCATCTTCTGCCCTCCATCCTCCACCATCGCAAGGCCCACCGGGCGTACTTGCTGCCCGCGTCACACCGCGGCACACGTGGCACCGCTTCGAGGTCGCGACACTCAACCGGGCCGAACGGCGTCGGAGCGCACACCCTGCGGGCAGGCATGGCAGGCGAGACGGTGGGACCTCTTCCCACCCTGTAAACCGTGACGTTCCACGCGTCGGCCTCGCTCATGCGGCGAGCGTTCGGGCAGTCTCGCAGCGTTCTCCGGTGGGCTTCTTGTAGAACTTGCAGATACCAAGCCCCCGCCTCGCGGTGGTTGTAGACGTCCAGCCGCTCACCGTGTCGCCTTTCGTATAGCTTGGAGATCGCCCCGCGGAGCTTGATCTGGAACATCCCCCCCGATGTCCCTGAGTCATTACAACCGGGCGCACCCCCGCAGGTCGGACGGTCTCGGAAGCCTCCCTCACCGCAAGCGACAGCCGCGAGGAGGTGGGTTCTAAGGTGCTCAGGGAGGAGGACACCAACACACGAACCCACCTCCCCGAGACCTCGCAAGACCTCCCGGACCTGCTCACGCCTTTCGGCCTCACAGGTCCGACGGTTGGGGGATGTTTGACACACACACCGAAGCGCCGCGCCAAGTAGAAAAGGCGACGGCTCGACACCTTCGAGGCAGGCGTCGTCACGCGCTCCGTCGGCGCGGTCGGTTTGCTGATGCCCACTCATGGAAGCGGCAGGGCTCACGGCTGACGGGACCGACGCCCGGATGGAATTTGCCGCAGGTATAAAAGGGCTCGCCGCCGCATCAAGGGGGAAATGCGTGAAGCTCGCAGAGAGAGCGACGACGAGCCAAGCGAAGGGGCTAGCCTTTATCCCTAAAGATGTGCGCCGTGATGTCCGTCGGCACTTCCGGCCACTCGTATCCGTTGATACGTACTTCATCAAGGACCCCTTGCACGCGTGCCCGGTGACACTGGGGCGTGCCATGCTCAAGCCATCGCACGAGGGTATCGCGCTCGACTTCGAGGACGCGCGCGGCCTCGGTGGCTCCGAGTTGCTCGGACACGAGGAAGCGCACCGGGTCGCCTTTTCGATGCCGTACGAAACCGACTCCCCTTTGACGTCGGGCACTTCTAACGGTCCGTAGCGAGACGTTAAGCCACTTCGCGACGACGGCGTCGGGGAAGTCGCCGAGAGGCACAGCCGCCCAGTCAATGCGGAGTTCGTACGGTTTGATCCCACGTTCCCGCCGAACTCTCGCAACGCCTGAGCGGTCGATGCCATGTTCTTCGGCGATGTCCGCGTCGGGGCGCTCACCGAGTCCCACCTCATCCCAGTCGACGGTGCGGGGGCTTGTTGGTATTCCCCTCTCGCGTCGTGCGGTCCTGACGTGGTAGCGACGGCAACCAAGTTCTCGCGCGATGACGGCGTCGGGTCGCTCACCGAGTCCGACGCCGTCCCAGTCGATGTCAACGGACATCTCATCGAGCCTCCAGCCACTGATCAAACCGCGCGCGGCCCGCTTTCGTTTGGAGCCTCGCAACGATTCCCGAAAGCTGATCGACCGTCATGGACTTGGGCTCGGGCAAGCCCATCTCACCAAGAAATGCAGCGACGTGATGGGGCTCGATTGTGAGGCTCTCGACATCTTCGAGGAACCGCTTCACGTCTTCGTCGGTAGCCGTCACCGGCGGAAGGTCTCCACGGTAGAGCGATAGCCCTCCCTGGTTGCCAATGCTTGCCGCTGCTCGCTTGAGCGCATCCGTCACCGATTGCTTTAGAGCGAGTTCGAGCCCGTCGCGTTGCTTCGGAGACGCTGAACCGCAGCCCACGTCTTCCCGCTCGACCTTGGCACCGCTTGCGAACTCTAATGATAGACGGATGTGGCACACCGCATGCGGCGCGGGCTCTCTCACGTGCTCAAGCATCACGACCTTTGTCGACCACTTGTCGGGGCCGAAGATGTCGTTAAGCGTTCGCTTGACGTATTCGCCGGTCACATAGGACACGGAGCCGCCTCCCTGCGGTCGCTGGTGTATCTCGTTTGGGTCTAGCGACTTGCGGAGCTTCGCGAGTTGCGCCTCCACCGGGTCGGCCTTTTTGCTTGTTTTAGAAGGGGACATCGTCATCCCCGAAGACCGCGGAAGGGTTCGCAGCGGGCGCGGGCTTAACCGGGCCGGGCTTGTTTGGGTTTCCCTCGCGGGGCTCGATGAAGTGGACCCGCAGGTCGAAGCCTCCGGCCTCGACGCTCGTCCGCTTCTCGCCGTCCCTTGTGGTGTATTCGCGGACGCGAACCTCAGCGCCGCTGATGGCGACTTGGGAGCCCTTGCGGAGCCTTTCGGCGCACCATTGGGCGGGCTTGCCCCATACGGATGCGCTGACCCACGTCGTGTCGTTTTCCCGGTCTTGCGTACGAACCGCGAGCCGGAGAGAGCACACGGGCTTTCCGCCCGCGTCTCGCATTGATGGATCGGCAGCTAGCCGCCCAATGAAGTCCCAAGAATTCAAGTCGCCCCCCTACAAGGCACAGAGTGAAAAGGTTAAAACCGCGAGACTCGCGGCGAAGCAAACGGCATCGAAGGCGGCGCGCATCAGGCCCACCGGTCGCGGTAATCGCGGTCAAGGGCTGTCAACGGCTTGGTCGGTATCCGCGAGACCCTCGTCTCGAAGCTATGAACGCCGCGCGGCCCTCTCCAGAAGTTCGGGAGGCAATCCGTCGTTGTGTCTCCGACGTGAGCCTCGACGAGTATCTCTAGAAAGGGCGTGCCATCCTCGTCCTTTCGGGCGTGGACATTCGTCACCCCCGACACCTTCCGGAGGTGCTGCCACAAGCTCGCCGCGGCTTGTTCTTCCTCGCCTTTCATCTCGCCTCCCGTGCAAGTTCACGGGGGGACAATATTAGCAAACTGCTATGACGTCAACATTTGTTTGCAGTTTGCTATCAGGCGGAGAGGTCTCTTCGTAGTTGTGAGAGTGTTGCGACGAGGCTCCAGCGGTCCGAGAGTAGAACCGCGTCGCCGTTTGGGTCGGGCGAGTACAGGGCACCACCCGAGAGCATTCGAAGCACCGGGCCGGGCTCACCCTCACGAACCCAGACGCCCATGCGGGGAGGCCCTTCGCCGGGAATCATCACGTCGCCCGCCCGAACGGCCCACGCGGCGACGTCATGCTCGAATCGTATCGCGGTGACCCCGTCGGCGCTTTCCGGTGATAGCTTTCCCGTTCTGTCTACGGTGTGAGAGACGTCAGGGGGTGCGCCGTCGTCAGTTATGCCGAGGGCCTTCGAGATCGCGTCGAGGACGGACACCTTGCCCACGCGTGACCCGCTTTCGATTTGGCTGACGTACGCCCCGGAAATGCCCGCACGCTTGCCTAGCTCTCGCTGTGAAATGCGGAGCAGTTTTCGGCGGGCTTTGATGGTCTTTGCCGTGATCATAGCGGCAGACCCTACCGCGCCCGGTTTGCCTATTGCAACACCTAAAAAGAGGACCGTGTTACCGGGCCGCGGGCGGTTTTGGAACGCGCTCAATCCGATCCGCCAAATATGTTGCAATGCGCTTGCTCTCGAATGCTGCGCCGTTTTCTTTGTGTTGAATCTTGCGCAGGCGTTAGCAATTTGCTAGCACCTTGGCATGCTCTCACTTCGACAAATTATCGCCGCCGATGGTCAAGCCGCCGTTGCCGAGCGGCTCAACATCTCCCGGCCTTACGTCTCGCAACTACTCAGCAAGAAGCGACCAATCACCGCCGCAGTGCTGCGTTCAGCCCTTGACGTATACGGCGACCGGCTCGACGTCGTCGCGACGTTGCGCGATATGCGCCGCCCCCGCCTCAAACACGACTGGGGGGGCTGATTATGTTTCACCGTAAGCACATCAGCGAGAAGCAACGGCAGGTCATGAACGCCCTTTATCACGTGGGAATGCTGCGCCACCCTCGCGGAAGTCTTGAGCGGTTGCACAAGAAAGGCCTTGTCGATGGTAACCGCGTCAACGGATGGAAACTAACAACGGCCGGGCGTGATTTTGTCCGGTGGAGCTTCGAGGGGGTTGGGCGTGGGTAAGCTCTCAAGAGATAAGGGGAAACGCTTCGAGCGTGAGGTCGCGAGGCGCATACGCGAGGAACTAGGCGTCGACGTGCAACGCGGCCACCAGTCGCGAAGCGGTAAGGATGCGAGCGACATCACGGGCGCGTCGTGGCCTTTTTGGACCGAGTGCAAGGTCGGGCAACGCCCGAACATCATCGCGGCGATCAAGCAGGCGAAGCGGGACACCGACGGACGCCCCGTGCTCGTGGTCTCGAAGAGAGACCGAGAGGAGACGCTTGTGACGATGGAATGGAGCACCTTCTCGGAGCTTCTGCAAGGCGTCGCGCGCGTTTGGGCAGCACTTGCAGAGAGCGAACGGGAGACACTTGAGGAGGGGGTTGAAGATGACGCTTGATGAGTTCACGCAGGGACGCCCAGCGCGGTATATCATGTTCGACCCGGAGATCTCTCACGCGGTCGGATGCCCTTTGACGGCGCTCGTTCTCTGCCAATGTCTCTTTGCGCAGAAGCGGGCCGGGATCGGCATCCCGTGGGCCTATTCTTTGCCCCGCTGGAAAGACGTCACAGGCATCAGCCGAAACCGCCTGCGGCGCATTTTCGACACTTTGGAAGCCGATGGGCTACTCAAACGCACGACGCGAGGCCTTCCGCGGCGCTCCTTCTGGTCTTTAGACGTAGACCTTCTTTACACCTTGGTGGCTGAAAAGCGTAATGATATCCACAGTCTGCCTACCGGGGGTCCGACTAGTGCGCATACCGGGGGTCCGACTAGTGAGACCAGCGGGGGTACGACTAGTAGGACCACCGGGGGGCCGACAAGTGAGACCACCGGGGGTCCGACATCAGATGAAGCTAGAATATCTTTAGATATAGCTACAGATTCTGAAAGGGATGAAGGGAGGGTATCCGCTCCTCACGTCGCGGACTCTCTTAGAGAGAGAGAAGAGCAAGCAGCAAGGGAGCGAATAAGCACGACCCTTCGGTTGATGCAAGGGGGCGGTGGTGTCTGAGAGTCCTCACAGCATCGAGATCGAACGGGAGACCATCAGCGCGGTGATAGTGTCGAGCGAGAGAGGCACACCCGAGCACACGGCAGAGGCGCTTGAGACGTTGACGGTGGACGACTTCTACCACCACGCGCATCGCTGCCTATGGCATGGCATCTTGAGCCTATACAGGGCAGGTCAGCCACCGGGAGATCCTACACTCATCATCGAGGCCGTCCGCTCTCAGCCTTTGAGCGGTGACGCCGCGGTCAAGGCAATCTCGGACTGCCTGTCATCCGCTGGCATATCGTCACACCTCAACCACTACGCTTCTCAGCTTCGAGCCTTCACGCTTCGCCGGGAGGTCATGAGCGCCGCCCGTGATGCCTTGACCCTCGCGGCTGACGAGAAGCAGACCATCGAAGAGATGACGGCAGAGGTCGAGCGGAAGCTCTACGCAGCGACACGAAAGGCGAGCCCATCGAGTGAGGTCCACGTCTCAAAGCTCGCGCGGCTCCATGCTGAGAGGATGGAGGAAGCCCGAGCGGCGAAGGGTGGTATCACCGGCATACCTACCGGGCTCGATAGCCTTGACCGGATGACCGGGGGGCTTCAGCCGGGATGGGTGGTGGTGGTGCCAGGGCAAGCCGGGATGGGGAAGACGGCGTTAGCCATGGGCGGGCTAGGGCTCGCCGCGGCGATGGCTGGGCACTATGTGCATATCTTCTCGATGGAGATGCCCGAGAGACAAGTCACCGAACGTCTTATGTGTGGCATCAGCGGCTTATCGATTGCGACGCAGCGGGGCGAGATGAGCCCGAGAGAGTGGGGAGAGTACACGCGTGCTCTCGATGTGCTCGGCTCGCTCAATATCAACATATGCGATGAGCTAGACCTCACCGCGGACCAGATACGAAGCCGCGCCCGTCGTGGCATTAGGCAACACGCAAAGGGAAAGCCGTCTGTGGTCGTGGTTGATTACGTTCAGCAACTCGCCAGCAACCACCACAGGGAGAACGAAGCCGAGCGGCTGGCCCACGCGTCGAAGATGTTCAAGGCCTTAGCGATCGAACTCGATTGCGTGGTTGTCCTCGCCGCACAGGTCACGCTTGCGGCAAGTCGGGACCGTCGGCCCTGTTACCTCGAAGAGTGCCGCGGGGGTCAGGCTATCCCAGCAGTCGCAGACCTTGCGCTCGTTCCCTATCGGCCGAGCCAACACGACGAGAGCAGGGCGGATAGGGACGCGCAGATCTACGTGCGCAAGTTCAGACACGGCAACCCGTCAGGCCTTGAAGACGCATGCTTCGCTTGGGACGGCGACGCTATGAGGTACGTCGAAGCATGAAGCGGGAAAGACATGCGAAGGCGTAAAGAGAAGATTTACTTCTTAACGAAGGGAGAGATGGCATGGCTCAAGACGAGACGAGCACAGCACAAAGCAGCGAGGGCAGCGGGGCAAGCTGCGCACGGTTTCGCGTCTCTTTTGGTGCGCTTGTGGCGCTACCTAGTCGCACTAGCCACAAGATGTTGTGTATGGCTGGTCACAAGACCCCCCATATG
>Ga0110931_1000156_pt1 | contig 26142 bp, 26 predicted proteins | sample 4_EtaG_FD_79333 | JGI IMG/M metagenome (GOLD analysis project Ga0110931, IMG submission 79333) | Marine viral communities from the Subarctic Pacific Ocean - 4_ETSP_OMZ_AT15127 metaG (version 2) (version 2) | ecosystem: Environmental > Aquatic > Marine > Oceanic | place: Pacific Ocean | collected... | reverse complement strand
GTATCAAAGGGTGGTCAGTTCCTGATTGGTCAGAAGATACTTGGGTAACTGAAGCTTCAAGGTATCTACTGACAGTAGCTTACGGAGAGAGGTATCACACATGAGTTTTCCAAATGTTTTATTGGACACAGTATCGTTCATATCAAAAGTTTCACAAAGTGAGTTCGATACCCGCACCGCTGACAACATGATTTCATGGGCTGGACTTTCTCTCGACTATGGGAAAGGTACATTGGCTGGCTATTGGTGCCATGTACATTCAGACGAGGAGGGCAGTGTCACTAAGATTGAGGTACTTGAGGACTATGTCTTCTGGAAAGGAAATCCTTTCTCAGACCCACACGATCTAGTCTATCTGATAATGGGATGGGCTACTTACCACAAGATAGAAATAAAGTTATGTTGAGGGAGCTAGTGTATAAAGAATCTATATGGTACACCCCATCCCCTTAGAAACCACAACCACCCCATAGTATTGTTAGAATAGTTACAAACAATTGGTTAAGTCATTGATATTAAACGATGGTGCGATGGCCGAGTGGTTAGGCAGTGGATTGCAAATCCCCTTACACGCCTATACACCAGTGCATCAATCAGAGTTGAACGTCAATAACACCGGCACGTACACCGAATACACCCGTGCAACTATGGGGTGGTCCGACATTGGAAGGACCACACTATGGAATTGGGGAAAATATCCCGTCAATTTGAACTGGAAAAGGAGAGCAGAGCAGAGGGAATAAGGCGCAGTGATTCGCGTAACACCAAGCTGCGTAAATCAGAGATGAACTCTATGACCAGATCAGTAAAGAATCTGGTTGGTTACTACATCGATACGATAGCCCGTGAGCTGAAGGCAGACCTCACGGCATGGGTACAAGGCAGAGGTCGATCAAACTTTGAGGCCTACAACCTGATCAATAGCCTTGAGCCTGATGTCTTGACGGTGATCACGCTTAAGACTGTGATGAATTTTTGTGCCACTGAGGACAGCGCAACGTCACTGTTCAAGCGTGTTGGTGAGGCTATCAACACAGAGATCAGGATAAGATCGTTCGAGGAAGCTAGACCAGAGCTGTTCAAGGTACTCGATGAGGACCTTAAGAAACGAGCATGGGGCTACCGTTACAAGCGTCGCAAGCTCATGGAGTCTAGCAAAAAGGCCGGCATAGTTTGGGACACTTGGACCGTGAAGCAGCGCATCCTCGTTGGTGTTCGCTTGGTTAACTACGTGCTTGCACACACAGACCTTATCGAACTGCTGCAGCTACCCAAGTCGCAGAAGAGGGTCAAGTACACTGACCAGTGCGTGGCTTGGATCACAAAGTCAGACTATTTGCAGGCAATCAACGAACCGTACTGGTATCCGATGATCGTCAAGCCTAGGCCTTGGCGTGGAACCTACCCGTCGCAGGACCCTGCAGAAAACATGGCAGGTGGTTACCTATCTATGCATCTGCGTCAGCTATCTTTGGTGCGTGTGCATAACCGTGACTACCTAGAAGAGCTTAACGCTTTCCCGATGCAGGAGGTCTACACAGCCGTCAACGCTATCCAAGAGACTAGATGGACTGTGGATAACGACATGCTGGAGTTCGTCGGTGAACTCTGGGACACCCAATCACCGCTCGGCAAGATACCGTGTGAGAAGCTCATCGATATACCTCCTAAACCACCGGGTGAGTATGAGGTGGAAACGTGGAAGGCTTGGAAACACGAAGCAGTCAAGGCTTACGTGGCTAAAGAGAAGCTGAATAGCCGGAGGATACTTGCAGCGCGTACCCTTCAGGTCGCTGAGAAGTTCAAGGATGAGGAGGAGATCTACTACGTTCACACCTTAGACTTCAGGGGTCGAGCGTACCCTCAAGCCAGCTACCTGCAGCCTCAAGGTGATGGCATGTGTCGATCTCTTCTGCGCTTTGCTGATGCAGAAGGCAAGCCTATGAATGACGATGCTGCACGCGAACTAGCTATCTATGGTGCCAGCCTGTTGGGCTACGACAAGGTAAGCCTTGACGACAGGGTGGCGTGGATAAGTGAGCATGAGGAAGAGATACTAAGGTCTGCGGATGATCCCTACGAGTGCAGGTTCTGGGACCGAGAGAAGAAACCGTTGCTCAACCTAGCTTGGTGCAAGGAATGGAAGGGCTGGAAGGAGCACGGCAAGGATTTCTATAGCACCCTACCCGTGATGCGTGACGGTACGTGCAACGCCATCCAACACTGGGCTGCAATCTTGAAAGACCAAGAGGCAGCTTGTCATGTCAACATGACAGGTAACGTGATACCCGGTGACGCTTACTTGGTATCTCTTGCGAGACTGACCGACAACCTTAAGAAGAAGGCTGCGCTTGGTGACGAGATAGCCAAGGGTTGGCTTGAGTTTGGTATCGACAGGGACCTGACAAAGAAACCTACGATGACCCTCGCCTATGGGTCACGCAAGTACAGACTCACTGACACAGTGTGTGATTGGGTAGCTGATAGGTGTGAGACAGAGAACATTCCTGAACCGTTCGATGGTCACTACTTTCATCCTGCGCGCGCTCTGACAGATGAGATATGGGATGCGATCCGCCAGACGGTAGGGTCCGTTATGGTTGGCATGAAGTTCCTTCAGCAATGTGCAGGGGTCCTCCATAAAGCTGGTCTGCCTGTCACATGGATCACACCCACCGGCATGTACGTGCGGCAGGTGTACCCAGAGCTGAAGGACAGGCGTATCAAGACCAAGCTACTTGGTAACACCATACGCATGACCGTTAAGGAGGCTGTGTCTGACAAGTTCAGTAGGCACAAGCAAGTCAATGCAGTGGCGGCTAATTTTATCCACTCTCTAGATGCTTCAGCACTGATGTCTACTGTGGTCGAGGCTAAGAACAGAGGGGTCAATGCCTTCTGCATGATCCACGATAGCTATGGCACCGTAGCGGCAGACTCTCCCACCCTGTCTCAAGTCACTCGCGAAAAATTTTGTGAGATGTATACGGACACAAACCACCTCAAAATTATGAGGGACCACATAAAAGAAGCATTACATCCAGAGTTTCGGGAGATGCTTCCAGAGATACCAGAGATGGGTACATATGAAATAGATCAGGTCTTGAGATCAGATCATTTCTTCAGTTGAAAAGTCTGAGGACCCCCTCAGACATTAGGAGAGAATAGAATTGAATAAGCATACAACTATGACAACACCTGCAGGTGTAGCTAAGTGGGCTTGGATAAGCAAAGCAGACACAAAGTTCAATAGTGATGGAGAGTTCAAGGTTACTCTTGTCTTAGATCAAGACACTGCTACACCTGTTATAAACAAAATAGAAAAGGAGCTTGATACTTTCTACAAGGGGCTGAAGGCCCAAGGTAAGAAGAAGATCAAAGAAGCTGTTCGACCATATGGAGAGGAGGTGGATGACGAAGGCGATCCCACAGGGAACGTCGAGTTCAGGTTCAAATCCAAACAAAAGTTTAAGCCACGTATCCCTGTGTTCGACAGTAAGGGAAAACCACTGACAGATGTGGAAGTCTGGGCAGGAAGTAAGATCAAAGTAAACACAGCGTTAGCACCCTATGAGGCACCAATAGGTGCTGGTCTATCCATGCGACTGAATGCAGTGCAGGTCATAGACTTAGTTCAGGGAAGCAGCGGAACAGCAGAAGGATTTGGATTTGACGAGGAAGACGGCTACGTCCATGAGGACGAAGAACCGTCGATGGAAGAAGAGGCCGAAGTCCCTGAGGAACTTGAGGAAGAAGGGGACTTCTGATATAACAAGCTTGCCCTTTCGTTCGGGGCTTGAAGAGAAGGTGGCATCAAGACTTGGTAACCTTGGTGTCACCTTCAACTTTGAACCAGACTGGATTAAATATCTAAAGCCAGCAAAGGTTCACAGGTATCTACCAGACTTTGTTGTCGGAAATATTATCATCGAAGTCAAAGGTAGGTTCGACTCTGCAGATAGAGTCAAGCACCTAAATATCAGAAAACATTATGGTCACCCTGATGAAGGCGGATTAGATATCCGCTTTCTGTTCAGTAATCCACGACAAAAGATAAGTAAGAAGTCGCAGACCACATATGGAATGTGGTGTGAGCGGCATGGTTTTAAGTATGCAGACCTTAGTGGTCTGGAAGAGTTACTAAAAGGATGAATGAAAGACAGAACACAGAGTTAATAGTGATCCACTGTGCAGCAACCAAGCCATCTATGGATGTCGATGCTGAGTGGATAAAGAAGATACACATTCAGAGGGGGTTCAGGACGATAGGCTACCATTTCTTTATCCAACGTAATGGTGTTGTTGAACCGGGCAGAGCCGTCGAAGAGATAGGTGCTCATGCTTACGGTAAAAACAAAACAAGCGTTGGGGTTTGTTTAGCAGGTGGTGTCGATGAAGGCATGAAACCTGAGAACAACTTCACGGATAGCCAGTGGTGGGCATTAGCCAACCTTGTCAATGAGCTGTGTAAAACATATCCAGAAGCTGAGGTAATAGGACACAACGAGGTATCCAACAAAGCGTGTCCATCCTTCGATGTAACCAAATGGAGAGAGGAGAATGTCACTAGATATAAATCTTAGTGACTCAGAGTTCCTCCGACATGAACCGTGTCCAGCCTGTGGCAGTCGAGATAACCTCGCCCGTTACAGTGATGGTCACGGTTTTTGTTTTGGCTGTGAGCACTATGAGCATGGATCAGACGATCAACCAAAAGAAGGAGAGAGATTATTGCAGACAGTTAGTAAGGCGATACCTAAGCGAAAGCTGACACAAGCTACCACTTCTCACTTTGGCTACGGTGTAGCTAAAGATGGAGATAAGACTGTTCAGGTTGCAAACTACTACGACGAGCAGAAGAACCTGATAGCACAGAAGATACGCACCCCAGATAAGAAGTTTAATTGGAAGGGGAATAGCAAAGACGTAGGTCTATATGGTCAATGGCTATGGCGTGATGGTGGTAAGATGATCACCCTGTGTGAGGGTGAGCTAGATTGTCTGAGTATATCTCAGACTCAAGACAACAAGTGGCCTGTCGTTAGTGTCAGTCATGGAGTGACTAGCTCTATCAAGTCTGTAAAGAAGTCACTTGATTGGCTGGAGAAGTTTGACCGCGTGAACATCTGCCTAGATCAGGATGTTCCCGGTAAAAAATATTCAAGGGAGATAGCGAAACTGTTTTCTCCCGGTAAGGCACACATTGTAACCCTACCGCTTAAGGACCCTAGCGATATGCTGGTGTCTGGTAGGGCTAGAGAGCTGACCGATGCTATATGGTCAGCTAAGGTCTACCACCCTGACGGCATAGTAGATCACTCTGATCTGCTTCAGTACATCAAGCGACCGAAGAACAAGTCGTCTCTTCCTTATCCCTTTCAAGGTCTGAACGATAAGACCTACGGAATGAGGCGAGGAGAGCTGGTGACATGGTGTGCAGGATCGGGCGTCGGTAAGTCCCAGGTCTGTAGACAGATAGCTGATGAGCTACTCACAAGAGGTGAGAAGGTTGGATACATAGCCCTTGAGGAGTCAGTGCAGCGCACTGCAGAGGGCATGATGTCTCTCAAGTTGGGCAAGGCTATCCATCTAGACACTAGAGATTGGAGTGAGCTGTCTGACGACGAGCAAGCAGAGCGGACAGTAGCTTATGACAAGCTTGAAGGTCTGTATTGCTACGATCACTTCGGATCAATCGACAGTGACAACCTCATCAACAGGATACGGTTCATGGCTAAGGCCTTAGACGTACACTGGGTTGTCTTAGATCACCTGACAATCATGTCATCCGCGTTAGCAGAGGGTGACGAGAGGCGCACCATCGATGCCACCATGACCGCTCTTAGGTCGCTGGTCGAGGAGTGCAACATTGGTCTTATCCTAGTGTCTCACCTGCGTAGACCTGATGGTAACAAGGGGTACGAGAACGGTATTGAGTTAAGCCTGAATGCCCTCAGGGGTAGCCATTCAATAGCTCAACTATCAGACCTTTGCATCGGCATAGAGCGTGACCTCAATGGTGACGAGCGTCATGTGTCTACCATCAGGGTGCTCAAGAACAGGTTCAGTGGTGACACTGGTGTAGCCTGTACTCTCCGCTTCGATCCAGAGACTACCAAGCTTGAGGAGTATTTCTCTGAGGACCCCTCAGACATTGAGGAGGTACTCAATGACTACTGAGAAGGAGATGCCTGATGACGTAGCTGATGCTTTGATAACTATCTTTGCTGCGATCTATCAAGCCACCATCACCAAGCGTCCTGTTGCGATCAAAGTGTTGACAGATGATATGGAGGACCTTGTCAACGAAGTGACCGAAGAGGTAGCTGACGTAATCCCTGAAGCAGAACTGGTGACTGTGCTGAGGGAGACACTTCATTGATAGTCTTCGATATAGAAACAAATGGATTGGTTGGTGATGTAATTCACTGCATCACTGCCATCGATCAACATGCCAAGAGATACACTTGGACAGACAACTGGAGAGAGGCTCTGCCTCTTCTGGAGAAAGCTGATGTCCTAGTAGGTCACAACATCATAGACTTCGACATACCTTTTATTCAAAGGCTTGAACCTAAGTTCAAACCTGAGGGTATCATCAGAGATACACTGGTCATGTCTCGTCTAGTTTGGCCTGATGTAAAGTCACAGGACTTTGAGAGGGAAGACTTCCCCACCAGACTCATAGGTTCCCATAGCCTTAAGGCATGGGGTATGCGGCTAGGTAACCACAAGGGAGACTTTGAAGGCCCTTGGCATACTCTCACTGACGAGATGCTTAAGTACGCACAGCAAGATGTTGAGGTCACCTTAACGCTGTACGAGAAGCTGATCGAAGAGGGGTTCAGCCATGACTCCATAGAGCTAGAGCACCGCATACATGATATCTGCAGAAGTCAGGAGATGTATGGGTTCAAGTTCGATAGTGATAAAGCATGGGAACTTCTTAGTGATCTTGTTAAGCGCAGGGATAAGCTGGAAGAAACCTTTCAGGAATTGTTCCCGCCATATGAGGTGCTTACTCCCTTTCTACCTAAGGCAAGCAACTCTAAGTATGGCTACGTTAAGGGTGAGCTGACACAGAAGAGTCATACTGTAACCTTCAACCCTAACAGTAGGCATCACATAGCGAATAGGCTGCAGCACAAGTATCAATGGAAGCCTAAGAAGCACACTGACAAGGGTCAACCTAAGATCGATGAGACTGTCCTTGTTGGACTGCCTTACAAAGAAGCAAAGCTCTTAGCTAGATACTTCCTTCTGCAGAAGCGTATAGCAGCGTTAGGTGAAGGCAGGAGAGCTTGGCTTAATGCTGCTAAGGGAGACAGGATACACGGCAGGGTTATCTGTAATGGCGCTGTCAGCGGTAGGGCTACCCATGTGAAACCTAACATGGCTCAGGTCCCTAGCGTTAGGGTGCCGTATGGCAAGCAGTGCCGTGAGCTGTTCACTGTCGGTAAGGGCAAGGTACTCGTAGGCTCTGACATTTCAGGCTTAGAGCTAAGGGTATTGGCTCACTACATGCACCCTATGGATGGTGGCGAGTACGCCAGAGCCATCCTTGATGGTGACATACATACCTACAATCAGAACAAGGCTGGTCTTAGTGACAGGGATCAGGCGAAAACATTCATCTATGCGCTGATTTATTCTGCAGGTGCAGAGAAGCTCGGTCAGATAGCCGGTGGTAACAAGCGTGTAGGTGCCTCACTAAAGAAGAAATTCCTGAAAGAGCTGCCAGCTTTGAACAAGCTGATTGGAGGCGTGACCTCTAAGGCTACTCAAGCAGGATATTTACGTGGACTCGACGGCAGGAAGCTGCGTGTCCGTTCACCTCATAGCAGTGTGAACCTATTGGTTCAGTCTGCAGGTGCAGTGATCTGCAAGAGGTGGCTAGTTGAAATTCAAGATGAAGTTAATTCCCGTGGACTGAGTGATCGATGCCGTCAAGTGGCATGGGTACATGATGAGGTGCAGTGGGAGTGTGACAAAGAATTAGGAGAGACATTTGGAGAAATCGCAGTGCAGTCTGTTCGACGGGCAGGAACATACTTCGGAATTAGAATGCCCCTCGACGCTGAATATAAAGTCGGAACGGATTGGTCAGAAACACATTAGCCTAGAGTGGTTGGCTGGGTATGTAGATGGAGAGGGATGCTTCCAGTACTACGGAAAAGCACAGCCTCACATACGCATCAACAGTGCAAACTATGACCTGATGTGCCGCATACGTGATTCGTATGGTGGTAAAATATACGACCACGCAAAGAGTAAAGGTAACGCAAGACAGACATGGACATGGTTAATAGCTAATCAAGAAGCTATTGATCTTGCAGTCGAGTTGATACCTTACCTCAAAGAGAAACAAACCCAAGCTATAGCCATCCTTGGAGTAAAGAAGGGTGAGGATGAAAGGAATGAGGTTCTCATCAGTTATCTGAAAGACGAGAAGAGAACCGACTACACACACCTAGTGAAGGAGAGTTAAGTGAAGCTGTTAGTTGATGGAGATATCGTAGCATATCGAACTGCTATGAGTTTTGAACACGCGATTGAATGGGAAGAAGGTCTTTGGACTCTGCACTCAGATGTCAACGAGTGTACTGCAGAAATAGACAACTATCTAAACTGGCTTTTGGAAGAGGTACATGAGGCTTCTGATATAATCATAGCTCTGACAGACCGTGACAACTTCAGGAAAGAAATTTGTTCTGAGTACAAAGCGAACAGGGCAAACAAGCGAAAGCCATTAGCGTTAAGCGGAATAAGGGACTTCCTTGAAGAGGAGTACGACGCAATAGTTTGGCCCAAGCTAGAAGCTGATGATGTCATAGGTATCCTAGCTACCCAAAAGAAGATGATAAACAACTGCATCATCGTGTCACCTGACAAGGACCTTCTTCAGATACCCGGTTACCATTTTATTGACGGTTCACTCATCCACCGGTGTATTGAAGAATGTGATCAATGGCATATGACACAATCTTTAACTGGTGACGCGACTGATAATTACAAAGGTTGCCCCGGCATTGGACCTGTTAAAGCTGAAAGGTTGTTAACACCTCCATCAGGTACTGAGCCTACTAATGAGTGGATGTGGTCAAGAGTTGTAGAGGCCTATCACAAGGCAGGTTTAGAAACATCTGATGCAATAGATAACGCTCAACTCGCACACATTCTCAGGTATGAGAACTACCCCGGCATGAGGATAAACCTATGGCAACCCCCCACACCTTGATGATGAAAGACCCTAAACTGTTCGATGAAGAAGATATCCCTGAGGACCCCTCAGACATTGATAATCCAGCTCACTACTCACGATGGAAAGTACAGCCTATCACGTTCATCTTGGAGAATGATGTGGAGTTCTGGCGAGGTAACATAATCAAGTATGCGATGAGAGCTGGATACAAACATCGTAATGGTCTTCAGGATTGGGAATCTGAGATTGAAGACCTAGAGAAGATACGAAGGTACGCGGAGATGCGGATCAACCATATCAAAGGTGAGGATTTATTATGAGAAGCTTCCAAATAGCTCACATGTTTGAGGATACCGTATCTTCTTTAGACGACATCAAACCTACCTTCGCTTCAGTAATGGTGGATGTCTATAGAAGCAGGACAGTCAAGACGAGCGATAAGAATGAGCTGATTAATAAGCTCACCTCTCTTGAGGAAAACATTGGATACATCAAAAACATTCTAAAGGAGTATTAAGGAGTGCCGTTTCGCAGTAACACCAACCCTATGTTTCGTAGTCAGTTTAGCGAAACTATCTTCAATCAAAAGTATAGACACGAAGGTGCGGAAACGTACTCCGAATTAGCAAAGACCGTAGTAGAAGATGTATGTCAGGATCACCTTACCGCTGACGAGAAGGAGACACTGATTGAGGCTATCGCTAGCCTCAAGTTCATACCCGGTGGCAGGTATCTGTATTATGCTGGCAGGGCAAAGCGTTTTTTCAATAACTGCTACCTCCTTAAATCCTCAGAAGATACACGCGAAAGCTGGTCGAACCTTGCATGGAAAGCTGCCTCCTGTCTGATGACAGGGGGTGGCATTGGGAATGACTACTCAGTGTACAGACCCTCAGGAACACCGCTGAAGTCTACCGGGGGACAGGCAAGCGGACCTCTAGACGCCATGAAGTTCGTAGATCACATAGGTTCCAGTGTGATGCAGGGTGGAAGCAGACGATCAGCGATCTATGCATCCCTAAACCACAAGCATGGGGATATCAGAGAGTTTCTTGTAGCTAAGAACTGGTTTGATATCCCTGTGGGTTCCAGCGGATTGACGATAGCTGACGCTAAGAAGCAGGACTTTAACTTTAAAGCTCCCCTCGACCACACCAACATCAGCGTTAATTATGACACAGAATGGCTCCTCAACTTCTGGAACACTGGCGATCTAGGACCAGTGTTTGGGGAGAATGTTAAGCAAGCCTTAAGCACAGCGGAACCCGGCTTCAGTTTTAACTTCTTTGATAAGGAGGATGAAACAGCAAGGAACGCCTGTACTGAAGTTACCAGCCGCGACGACAGCGACGTTTGCAACCTTGGATCACTAAACCTAGGAAGGATAGAAACACTAAATGAACTACGGGTTATTACAGAGCTTGCTACAAAATTCCTCTTGTGTGGTACCTTACGAGCAGAACTACCGTATCAAAAGATATATGAGGTACGAGAGAAGAATAGACGGCTCGGACTTGGACTTATGGGTATACATGAGTGGCTCATTAAGAGAGGCTCGAAGTACGAAGTTACGGAAGAGTTGCACAAATGGCTGGGTATATACGAAGGCGTCAGCGATTCTACTAGTTCTAGTTTTGCTGATAGTCTTAATGTTAGTCGTCCTGTTGCCAATCGCGCCATTGCTCCAACAGGAAGCATAGCGATCCTCGCTGGCACAAGCTCAGGAATAGAACCTATATATGCTGTCGCCTATAAGAGGAGATACTTAAAAGGAAACAAAAGGTGGAATTATCAATACGTCATAGACAGTACTGCACAGGAGATGGTGGACCTATACGGTGTTAAGCCTGACGATATGGAATCCGCACTCGACCTCGCAGAGGACTACGAGAGGCGGATCAAATTCCAGTATGATGTACAGAAGTATGTCGATATGTCGATATCTTCTACAATTAATCTCCCGAAATGGGGATCTAAACTAAACAACCCTGACACTGTTCAGCCCTTCTCTAAAACCTTAGCCAAGTATGCACATGGGTTAAGGGGTTTTACTTGCTATCCTGATGGTGCAAGAGGTGGACAACCTCTTACAAACTGTAGCTATGAAGAGGCTATAAATAAACTAGGTAAGGAGTTTGAAGAGTCTGTAGAAACCCATGATATCTGTGAGTTAACAGGTCATGGTGGCGTTTGTAATGCCTAAATCAAATATAAGGGACCAGTTAAAAAGAGATTTAGTTATCCCAGATACAGTGGATGATCTAATAAACATGTTGGATGAAGTCTATCCAGACAAAAGTCCTCACATAACAGAGAGCTTTGAACAGCTTTTATTCAGAGGTGGACAGAGGTCTGTCGTAGATTTTGTCATTGAACTTAAAAACAGAGCGGAGAAATAGATGTGCCTATCTAGACCTGCAGCCGCTGCACCAGTACAGCCAGTAATTCCACAGGAAAAAGATGAACCTGCGCCTATCCTAAAGTTAAGGACAGACGATGGTGCTGAGGAGACTGTAGGTGCAGATGAGGTCAAGCAGGATACCGGATCATCGTCAACATCTGTAGGAACTATGAACCCTGCAGACCCTTTAACGATACCTAAGACTAACCTGAAGAAGAAAACAGCGGTATCAGTGTAGATGGAGACAGGTTGCGCTGGTCGTTATAATAAACTAGCAACCAAGAGAGATTACTTTCTAGATAGGGCAAGGGAGTGTGCAGAACTCACGCTGCCCTCCCTACTCCCTCCTGAAGGTTTTACTCCTAGTTCAGATTTATACACTCCATATCAATCTGTTGGTGCTAGAGGTGTCAACAATCTAGCAAGTAAACTACTTCTACTTCTTCTTCCGCCTAACGTACCTTTCTTCCGTTTAATGACGGAACAGGAAACTGCCAAGGAACTTGAGGGCAGTCCTGAGATTAAACAACAAATAGAATTATCACTTTCACAGATCGAACGTAGTATAATGGATGAGCTTGAAGCTCAGTCCGTAAGAGTTTCTATATTTGAAGCTCTTAAGCACCTCCTAATAACAGGCAATATTCTTGTTCACATGCCTAGGGAGGGTGCTCTCAAGGTATTCCCTATGACTAACTTCGTTGTCCGAAGGGACTCTGAAGGGGAACCTATAGAGATCATCGTTAAAGAGATGGTGTCTAAGGATGCCCTGCCAGAGGGAGACTATGAAGACATCGATGCTGAACACAGTGTAGGGTCTGAAGATGAGACTGCGTTATATACAAAGGTCATCAGAGATGGTGACAGATACATCGTTTATCAAGAAATTGAAAACAGGATACTAGCAGACTCCTATGGAGAGTATCCAAAAGATATCCTTCCTTGGCTTCCTCTCAGAATGGTCCGTATCGATGGTGAAGATTACGGTAGGTCATTCGTAGAGGAAGTCCTTGGGGACATACGGTCACTGGAAGCTTTAACTCAGGCACTTGTAGAGAGTGCCGCTGCAGCCAGTAAGCTAGTGTTCCTTGTTCGACCTAATGCTACCACTCGCAAGTCTGATATAGCAGACGCCAACAATGGTGATGTGGTTACAGGTTCGTCTGAGGATGTAAACGTCCTGCAGACAGAGAAATACAACGACATGCGCGTTGTTTTAGACTCCGTTCAACGCATCGAAGAACGCCTCAAATTTGCTTTCTTACTTAATGAAAGCGTTCAGCGACAGGCAGAACGGGTCACTGCCACGGAAATTAAATATATGGCAGATGAGATGGAAGCTGCACTCTCCGGTGTGTACTCTCTCCTTTCCGTAGAGTTCCAGCTTCCATTAGTCCGCATCCTGATCCAACGGATGCAATCCAAAGGTCAAATCCCCTCACTTCCCAAAGGAACAGTGAAACCTGTGATCGTTACAGGCACTGCAGCACTGGGCAGGGGCAACGATCTTCAGAAACTTAAATCATTTTTATCTGATCTTATTCAGCTAACAGGAGCTTCACCTCAGTCGATCCAAAGGATCAACACTGGTGACCTCATAAGACGATTAGCAACTGGTCATGGCATAGAAGTGCAAGGACTTGTTCGATCTGAGGAAGAACTAGCTGCACAGATGCAGCAAATGCAACAGCAACAGATGATGCAACAGGCTATGCAGGAGGGTATTAAAGGTGCAGCACCTGCCGCCGGTAAACAACTAGTGGAGCAAGGGATTTCATAATGGCAGGACGAACAGGTCGCGATAGTAAGAAACCTAAACGGTTATATCCTAAAACAGAAAAAGCTCTTAAGCGTCTAAATAAATCTTTAGATAAGATTGACGCTCGTAGAAAAGCTGGAGCAAAAAACCCTAATACTTCTTCAACGAAGAGCGTGTCTTCCAAGACTTCTAAAACTCAACAACAAGCAAAAAAAATAAGCGCACAAAGAAAAAGTAAAAAACCTTTAAGCAAAGGTATGCAAAGTGTAGCTAAGAGGGTTAAACAGTTACCTTCTACAACGCTTAATAAGGGTACTCACAGGACAGGCAGCACTTCTGCAAAACCTTACGCCTCTCAACAGGCCCAAAAGGCGAAGAGAAAACCACCTCCTAAACCTAAGGCGAACCCGAAAACTAGGAAAGCTCCTCCTACACCCGGTGGACATACAGCCAAGGCTATTAAAGGTGTAACCCCCAAACCAAAGAAGAAGACTACTACCCTACGAGCTAACCCTGCACACAGAGTAGCAGCAGGTTCAGCAGCGAGGAAGACTGGTATGGCTCTACTAGGTAGAGGTCGTCTTGGTACTGCTGCAGGATTAGCTCTATTAGGTGGAAGCTTCATTCACGGTGCTTTGACAAACAGTGGCACCTCTAAGAACAGGGCTAACCCTAAGACCTCTAAGGTTCGCACGTCATCCACGGGTGCAGCAAAGCCTCGCCGCACGAAGAATATTTCTAGCAGGACGGCGGCTCCAGCTAAGACCGCTACTAGGAAGCCTCCCGCTACAAAGAAGCGTAACCCTACACCTCTGGCAAGTAAGAGTTACGTTAAAACTAAGGGTGGTGACTACCCTGTATATAAGAAGAAAACTGCTTCTGCTAAATCCTTCAGGGAAACATTCAGGCTTAACAGGAAAGCTGGTAAGAAAACATTTAAGTGGCGTGGTCGTATGTACACAACACAACTAAAGAAGAAAAAGAAATAAGGATACTTAATGGTAGAGAGTAATAAAGAAAACCTAACACCAAAGAAAGAAAAGGAATACCCGGTTTGGCCGGGACCTAACGATGCTGAAAAGGGCATTGTGTATCGCTCAGAGAAAAGCGGAAACCTCATTCAGTTAGGGGATACGCCTGAGTATGGTTGATAAAGTAGAAGTACCAGCCGATGTAACAGGACCTGATGCTCCTGAAGAAGTGGTTGTAGAGCAAGCCTCTGAGGAAACCCAAGAGCGACCTGATTGGTTGCCTGAGAAATTCACTTCACCAGAGGAGCTGTCGAAAGCATATGGAGAACTTGAAGCTAAACTGTCTCAACCTAGTCCTGATCGAACTGAACCTGAACCCATCGACAAACCCAGTGCTACGGATACTGAACAAGTTGAAGAGGTGCTTGCGGAGCGTGGTCTTAACTTTGAAGAAATGTCTGAGGAATATCGTCAGGCGAACGGACTCAGCGAAGAACGCTATAGTCAACTGGAAGCCGCTGGTATACCTAGGGACATTGTTGATCAATTCATTACAGGTCAGCAAGCAGTTGGTAGAGCGGTTACTCAAGAAGCTGAGAGCATCGTAGGAGGTTCTGAAGGATATCAGGACATGATCTCTTGGGCCGCGAATAGCCTTCCAGAGAATGAGATCGATCATTTCAACAACTCTATTCAAAGCAACAACAGAGTAGACATCATCAACGCAGTCAGGAGTTTGCACAGCCGTTACTCTCAGGAGAACGGTATTCAACCAAACCTGACAAGAGGATCATCTACTCCAGACACTGGTAATATTTACCAAAGCTGGTCGCAAGTGACTCAGGACATGGCGCAACCAGAATACAAAGCTGACCCTGCTTTCAGGGCAGCAGTTGAGGACAAACTTGCACGTTCAGGTGAGTTAGCCTCTTAGCCATCTCGAAAATAACCTGACCCGATACGTCGGATAATCTTGTCTATTAAAGAAGAAGGCATACACCAAATGTCTGAGGACCCCCTCAGACTTTCGCAACAAACTATGAGGTAATTAACTATGGCTAACGCTACAGTATCGCGTTTAGGTCAGGTCAATGCTTCCGGTGATGCAGATGCCTTATTCCTTAAGGTGTTTGCTGGTGAGGTTCTTCAGAGCTATGAGAAGTACACCGTAACCGCCGACAAGCACATGATCCGGTCTATCGCTAGTGGTAAGTCTGCACAGTTCCCGGTCATGGGCCGTCTGTCTGCAGCCTATCATACTCCCGGTGCAGAAATCGTAGGCAGTTCGCTTAATCACAATGAGAAAGTGATTACGATCAACGATTTGCTTATTTCTGACGCCTTCCTGAGTAACATCGATGAGGCTAAGAATCACTATGATGTCCGCAGCGTATATACCCAAGAGATGGGCCGCGCTCTGGCATTCCAGATGGATTCTCATATCCTCCAAATGATGACTGCCGCTGCTAAGACTACAACGGCAAACGTCGGAGATGCTAGTTATCCTTCTGGTACTATTGTCACCAGTGCTAACTCAGCTACGGTAGCAAATGATCTAATCACTGCTATCTTCGATGCTGCAGAAGCACTTGATGATAACTACGTTCCAGCGGAAGACCGTTATTGCTTCCTTAAACCGGATGATTACTACATGTTGGCTAACGCCACCAACGCAATTAACGTAGACTTTAGCGGTCGCGGTTCGATTGCGGATGGTACAGTTGCCAGTATTGCTGGTATCACTCTGATCAAAACTCCCCACCTCCCCACTACCAACGTCACTTCTGGTGTTGGGGCTGGTACGAGTAACCGTCAGGTAGTTGATGCCCGTAATACAGTAGCATTAGTTGTGCATCCATCGTGCGTAGGCACCGTTAAGCTTATGGACCTTGCGGTAGAGTCAGATTATGACATTCGTCGCCAAGGTACGTTAATGGTCGCAAAATATGCATGTGGACATGGCGTGCTCCGGCCAGAGGCTGCAGTACAAATCAGGACTGCTGCACCCTAGGGTGTAGTCTAATACGAAGGGATCAGGGGGTTAATCCTCTGGTCCCTTCATTTAGTTAAGGAGCGAGAATGGTACAGCTTACCAAAACCACAGAGCTTGAAGCTGTCAACGTAATGTTGAGTGCCATTGGTGAAGCTCCAGTAAGTTCTCTAGAAAACTCACAGCTAGAGGATGTCGCTGTAGCTCAGAACATCTTGAATGAAACTATTGTTGATGTTCAGACCACAGGCTACAACTTCAATAGTGAGTATAACTATAAAATTTCTCCAGATACTGACGGTATAATCAACGTCCCTAACAACGCAGTATTCTGTGACGTTTCCAATAGAGGTAGTACACCTGATAAGGATGTAGTGCTAAGAGGGGAACGTCTGTATGACCGTGAAGAACAGACATTCACGTTCACGGATAGTCTCTATGTAGACATGATCCTCATCCTTCCTTGGGACGATCTCCCCCAACCTGCAAGACGTTACATAACGGTTAAATCTGCAAGACGTTTCCAGAACAGAGTCTTTGGTTCAGATACCCTAAACGGGTTTACCAACACAGACGAGAACGAAGCCCTTGTTCAGATGGAACAAGCAGACTCTAGATCAGAGGACGCTAACATCCTCAACAGGAACTGGGGTGTCTTTAAGGTTCTCAGTAGAAACGGAACGCGACGGTATAACCTGTAAATGACTCTAGTATCTGACTCTATCCCCTATATGGTTCAAGGCATAAGCCAACAACCTGATGAGGTCAGAAGGGTCTATCAAGGAGCTGTTCAGGTAAACGCTCAGAGTTCTTTGGTAGATGGTTTAAACAAGAGGCCTCCCACAGAGCACACAGCGAAGCTCTTAACGAACTCTTCCAGCAATGCTGCCTGTCACCTGATCGATAGAGGCATAGGCTCTAGATACATTATCATTGTACAGAGTAACAACACGCTTTCAGGAACTAGCCTTAAGGTCTTTAACGCTATCACTGGTGCAGAGTCCACTGTAACCAACAGTGTGACCCTACAGTACCTAGTGTGCTCTAACCCCAGAGAAGACCTAATGTTCCTTACCGTTCTTAATCGGACGTATGTACTGAATAAGAACACTACTACAGCTATGGCTACTACTAGGTCACCTGACGTAACTTTTACAGAGAATCAGAAGTTCTCAGACCTTGAAACCAGTGCTTCTACAGGTGCCATCTTTAAAATCCTAGGGGACAATGAAGATAAGTTCGCGGCATTCTGGGTAGAGAAGAAAGCTGGTACTGTTTATGAAGAGACTGTAGCCCCCAACAACCTTATAGAGATCGACAAGACCACACTGCCCCATGAGATCACACAGAGTGGTGCTAACTTCACCTTCAATACGATCACATGGACTAATAGGTTAGTTGGTGACGATGATACTAATGAGGAACCGGGCTTTATAGGTAAGAAGATATCCTCGTTGTTCTTCTACAAGAACAGGTTCGGCGTAACTGCAGATGAGAAGATTGTCTTTTCAGAGTCTGGAGAATATGAAAACTTCTTCAGGACTACTGTGACCACACTTGTAGACTCTGATCCTATAGACGTAGATGTTACACACACCAAGGTATCTAAGGTTGAATATGCAATCCCATTCAACGAACAACTCTTGCTGTTCTCTGAACAGTCTCAGTTCTTTGTGGAAAGCAGTGGAGCTTTAACAGCAAGTTCTATATCCATCAATCCTGCATCAGACTTTGAGATGGATGTTAAGATGCCACCTGTTGGTGCAGGTGTTAATGTTTACTTCTCTCAGATCAGTGGAGACTTCTCTAGGCTTAGAGAACTCTATGTTGCTACAGACCTAGACACTCACGATGCTGCAGATATAACAGCTCATGTCCCTCAGTTTGTACCAAAGAATGTATCCAAAGGAACAGCATCTACATCTGAGGATGTTCTCTACTTCCTTTCGTCTAATCAACCGTCCAGAATATATTGCTATAAATACAACTGGGCAGGGCAAGAGAAGAACCAAAGTGCTTGGTCATTCTTTCAGTTCAGCTCAGAGGATACTATCCTGTGGATAGAGACTGTAGAGAATAACACCTTCTTCATAATATCTAGAAGCGATGGTGTTTATCTAGAGGTCATGGACTACCTAGTCCCAGATGACACTAACTTAGACTTTTGTGCCAGATTAGACCGCAAGGTTAACCTAACAGGCTCCTATGTCTCCGGTACTAACACTACAACCTGGACACTGCCCTACGCTGTACCCACAGGGACTCCTGTAGTTGTCGTAAGGTCAGGTACGGCAGACGACAAAGGTACATCGATAACAGCTACAAGACCTACCACCACTACTGTGGCAGCTACAGGCGACCATAGCGGATCAACATGCCTACTGGGTCTTGAATACGAGATGAACTACAGGTTCTCCACACAGTACATGAGAGAGGGTACTGGCGTTGCTACGTCTGTTGGAGAGAAGATGGCTGTAGCTACCGGAAGACTACAGATGAGGCGTTGGAAGGTAACCTACAGGGACACAGGGTTCTTTAATGTAGAGGTTAACCCTACAGGTCGTGATCTAAAGACATACGAGTTTACCTCTATGAGGGTTAACCTACCTACTGCAAAGCCTGACAGGGTAGCCCTAGAAAGTGGATCGTTTAGCTTCCCTGTTATCGCTAGGAACACTCAGGTAACCGTCGATCTTAAGTCGTCTTCCTACCTACCTGCACAGTTTATACAGGCTGAGTGGGAAGCAAACTATTCTGTGCATAGTAGGCGTATGTAGTATGCCTAGATTATCTGTTGAAGACATCGATCTCTATGTAAGACCTTGCGAAGAAGGTGATGTAGAAACTATCACGCCTAACATAAGAGTAAGTGATGTAATAGAAATAGCTGCAATGATGGGTCCTCACAAGACTACTCAAGAGCACCTACAGTCATGCATAGAGCAGTCAAAAGAAACCTATGCTCTGGTATATAACAAGAAGATTATATCGTTATGGGGTGTATCTAATTGTCACCACGTAACCAACTTCGGTGTACCTTGGCTTATCGGTACGGATGATATCTCTGAGGTATCAAGAAAGTTTATCAGACATAGCGTTGGTTGGATCAAACATTTATCCAAAGACTATGAAGCACTTTACAACTTTGTGCATGTACCCCACTGGCAATCACAGAAGTGGTTGCAACTGTGCGGTTTCAATATCGTAAACAAATACAAATATGGTTTTAACGGTGAAGACTTTTACCTCTTTATTAAGGAGTGCGCGTGATGTGTGGCATTGCTGAAGCGACACTTGTAATGAGCATTGTTTCTGCAGGTGCCAGCTATGTTGACTCGCAACAACAAGCCAAAGCGGAAGCCAACCGTCAACGCAGGATGGATCAGATTGCGTATGAAAACTACCAAATGAACCTTGCGTCTATAAATGATCAGAAAGATGAAACTAAACAACAAGCCGCTCAAATGAACATGGATGAAGCAATCGAAGGAGCACAGGCTGTAGGTAAGTCTAAGGTACATTTTGGTGAGGTGGGACTTGGTCAGTTTGGAATGGTGGGAAGCAGTCCTGATGACCTGTTTGGAGACATTATGCTCCAATCTGCTACAGCCAGAACACGTAGGACAGGTGATGTAGCTAACATCTACAGAACTCTGGATAGACAAGCAGACGCTTCTTATCTCAATTACAAAGCTAAGAATGCATCCTTTGCACCTATATTCAGTCAAGGTTTCCTGACGCCAATCGCCAAGGTTGTAGGGGCAGGAACTGATTATATGCAAGACGGTACTAGGAAGTACTTGAAGGACCCTAGTGGCAAATTTAAATCGGGTTATGGGGGGTGGCAGTTTCCGTAATGTCTTATAAACAAGCGTTAGACAGGATACAGATATCCGGTGCAAAATCCGTTAACCCTGTACGAGCAAAGAATGTCAGTATTGCCGTACCTAATCTATCTAAGACAACACAGACTACAGCGGGTAATTTGGCAGATGCTTTAAGCAGCATCAATACAAAGCTTAAGGCATACAAAGAGAACAATAAGAAAGGTTGGATGACTGAAGCTGATCTATCTGCCCAGAAACTAATAGATCAGAAGCTGGCTGAAGGACAGAGCTACGATCAAATACAATCAGATTTTAAGGCTGGAAAGTATCCTGAACTAAAAACTCAGATGCACTACGACAGTTTCAATTACGCTTTTGGTAGTAGGGCATGGAGTAGCTTTGCAGATACTGAAGCTAAGAAGGTAACTGATCAACTGCTAGACACTTTGAAGAATGGTCCTTGGGAAGATGTAGCAAAGATTAATCTAGATGCTCAAACGGCTACCGTAACAGACAGGTTCAGAGAACAGTACGGTGAGCATAACTACAAGATGCAGCTAGGGGCTGATGAACGTATGAGAATCTGGAGAGAGGCATTTAGGAAAGAGTTTAGAGCCGCATACGATACCAGACTTACCACCGAGAAGGTAAACACAGGTGTTGCTAACGGGCTTGAGTTTATCTCTGATACTCTGAATTTTCAAAAGAACGAAATAAAGATAGTAAAAACTTTCCCTGACAACAACGAACCTGATGTTGCTATCAAAGGACAGACATCAAAGAAACTTGTGGATCACGCCTTTAACAACATCAGCTCTTCCCTTAACACTTTCCTCAAGCAATACCAGAGCAACGTAGGACTAGGTTCTTCAAGCATTAAGAGTATGAGGCTCAACATACTTGAGGGTCTTATGCTTAAGGTGCAATCCGGTGCATACTCTGAACAGGATAGCCTTGCATATATTAAGGCTATTAAGAAGATTGTTATGGAGTCTCCTGAGAAAGGTATACCTTCCCCTGTACTTGATAGTAGTTCCACCTATAGATCAGATGGTTCCAAAGGACCACAAGTTAAAGCACGATCAGAATCTCTACTTAAAGACATAGCGACATTTGAATCTGCATACCAAAAGAACCAAGATATAGCTGCTACAAAACGGCTTATTGAGAATAAAATCCCTATCCCAGAGAGATTGAGAAAACATATTGACAACGCAGGTGATTTAATCACCAACGATCTTCGAGAAAAATATAAGAATAATAAGATTCAATTCAAATCTGCTTTGGCGGATGCTGCAGAAAATCACCCAGCCCAACTCAATTATCTTGTTGATACAATTCGTAACCACTCAGCAAACCTGAGGGACAGGATGTTGAGCAGCGATAAGGACATACAGAACTCTTTAGTTTCTGATGTTGAAAACCTTTACCAATGGTATTCAGCACTAAGCGGGAGAGCTAAAGACCTTTATTTCAAACCTAGATCTTACAACAGAACCTTTATGGATAACTACAGTGTTCTACGGTCCACTCGATTTGGTGATAAGCCGGAAGTATATGCACAGGGAGGGGAAGTTAAAGGATATCTTGATACCATAAAAACCATGCAAACTCTTACACAAGCTGCTGATGGAAGCTTCAGGACAGGTAAGCGCCTTAGTGAAAAGCAGGTAAAGTCAATATTTAGAGGGTTAGATTACACTGATGTTAGAAAGATTGGCCTTTCACTTAAAGGTATTCAAGCTATAGGTGATACAGATATGACTAAAGCTGCGAGGTTCGCAATGTCAGCAGAGGTTGAAATGTTGGCGCGTGTCATAAACCACGACGTTGCTAACGAAACTGCTGTAGTAGATCATATCAAAAAGCACCTTAGGCATAATTATGTAGGAGTTGGAGACAGGATAGTGCGCGTCGGTCACGCATCACCTTTCAGGAATCCAGCATACGCAGACGCTGCTGCAGATAATCTAGATGCAGTGTTGAATAAAATAGCTGAAGATAATGGTATAAAAGCAGCCGATATAACCTTATCACCGGTGAATACAGGTAACCTCGGAACAAGTAATGAATATATGGTGGTTACTCAGTCTTCATTTCCTAGGGTTCTAGAAGGAACTCCCATTGTGACGTTTTCAACGCAAGGTGTGGCTAAGTGGTACTACAAGACAAGGGCTGAATCTAACTGATGACAGATACATACCTTCCCTCTTCAGAGGATAACCTTGTATCTGAATCAACAACAAGACTTACTGAAAGCCTAGCCCTTCCTATAGTGGTAGAAGACACCACAAAAGAAGAAGTGCCTTGGGGCCTAACAGATGAGATTGCTCACGAAGATTGGGCTATGGCTAACCTCTTTAGGTGGATGAATGGGGGAGATGATCCTGTAGACCCTGACTTTGTGCGTACCCCTGAGATGTACAAGGATGCACATGAGAACCACGGGATACTCTTTGAGCACCTAGATTCCCTTGACGGTGTAAAGAGTCAAGCTGAGTGGGACTCTGAAGTAGAGCACATTAAGCAAGAACAAAAGTTGACACAGGACCTTGCTGAGTACGGCTGGAGAGGTGCAGGTCTGCGCTTGGCAACTAACTTCCTAGACCCTGCAGCCCTTGGATTAGCCTTCTTTACTGGAGGGGTTTCAGTTGTTGGTAAAGCTGCACAGATGGGAAACATAGCTAGAGCTAGTGCAATAGGAGCACTAACAATGGCAGAAGTAGCTGCCCTAGAGGCGGCTGTATTATCCGATAAGGTAACTTGGGGCTGGGAAGACTCTGTAGCTGCAGTAGGCACCGCTGGGATACTTGGTGGAGCTGTTGGCAGATATGCCTATAGACCTATGAAAAAGGTAGCTGACGACCACAGCAATGCCGCTTTGAGAGCCGCTGCAGATGAAGCAGGAATAAAACTAAGCGACAAATCTAAGGCAGCGTTGTCTCCAGAGGGTCTAGACACTGCCCCTGCAGCTATGTCGAACTACGTTACTATGCCTTTTGTTCACCATTTCAAATGGGACAACAGGTTATCTATACGGTTTGATATGATGTCTAGGGTTAAGACATCTAAAAGTCCAAAGATGAAAGGATACTTCGGTGGACTAGCTCAAGACGTTTTACCTGATGTTAAAAGCGGTCAAGTAGCAAGGATTTCTGCTACTGAGTTGGGAACCCAGATACACAGGTCACAAAAGAAGGTCTTTAATCAGATCGTAGCGTCCAGAAACATTTTCACAAAAGAAGCTGGGGTAACTGTTCAGAACCCAATCGAACGCATGAGGGTTCACGAACAGTTCTACGCATTAGTAGATAGGTCTGTTCGCAGGGACGGCGATGACTTCATTGACTCTATGCCTGACCTTAACTCCGCACAGAAATCAGCGTTAAAGAAAGCTAGGGACGCTCAAAGGAAATCCACTAGAGATATGCTTCAGATGATGAAGGACTCTGGTATGGAGGAAGCTGCAGACATTGATTTTAATCATCTATACGTTCCTCGTAGGATCATCCATTCAAAGATAGACGAATGGAACAGAGTCTTCGGTGAAGACGGTGCAATAGAACTTATAGCCCAAGCTTATATGAAGGGAACAAAGTCTCCCTTGGAACTTAAGGAGGCTAGAGCCTTAGCAAAGGTCTATGTTCAAGCCATACAAAGAGTAGCTGATGGAGAAATCATTGATCTCGGAAGGTTGGCTGCAAGGAACATCGATGAGGTAATTAAATATCTAAAGACTGCAGGAGTTAAAGAAGAAGATTTAACCGTAGCTAAAGAGATATTGAAAAGTAGACAGACAAAAGGTTCATCAACTTCGGCTAGGGGACGAGGTGTAACAAAGGAAATTAAGAGTAAGGCCGGTAATACAAAAGAGGTTTCCTTCAGGGCAGACGTAGATGAAACATTTGAAGCTGTTGCTAAAGGTGTAGATGGTCAAACCCATAAATTTAATATGGAAGACCTCTATGAAAGCAACGTAATGGGATACGATCAGTACCTCAGGCAGATGTCTGGTCGTATAGCTGCAGCTCAAAGACTTGGTATCAAGTCTACTAAGGATTTTGATGACAGAATAGAAGAAATAAAATCTGAAGCAGCTTTAATGAGTCCTGCAGATAAGGCAAGTGTTGAAAGCGACATTAAACGTGCGACCATTATGTACAGGCACCTCATAGGAAAGTCCTTAAGAGAAGATGAAACTAATCAAGGACGTAATTTCGCTACAAGAATGCTGCTTGGATGGAACTATAACCGTGTTATGGGTCAGTCAGGGTTCGCACAGGTCGCAGAGATGGGGAATATAGCTACCTTCTTTGGTCTAAAGACTATGTTCAGGCAGGTCCCAGCTTTAAGAACTCTCAAGAGAGACTTAGAGACAGGTAATATTAAAGACGATGTATTAATGAGAGAACTTGAGGCTATCAGCGGTGTAGGCTCAGAGTTTTTCAGGTTCGCTACTGTATCAGAACGGTATTCAGGTGCCGCTGGAGAGGTCTTAGGTCAACAATTTAGTCCTCTTCAGCAAAAAGCATTATCAGCTATGGAAAGAATGAAGCGTGTAACGAGCGTTGTCAGTGGTATGACGCCAATTACTATATGGATGCAACGTACATCCGCTAAAGCAGCAGTACAAAGGATACACGACCGATATACAAGAGGTTTCAACGAAGTTGACTACGAGAACTTTAGAGAGATTGGGCTATCTAAAGAAACTGCAGACGCCATAGGGGACCAGTTAAAAAGAACCTCTAAAGTAAATTCTAGAGGTGTGGTTGAAGAGATTGGTGTTGAACAGTGGCCCTCCCAGCTTAGGGAAGACTTCGCTAATAGCCTTATGAGGTGGACCTACAGGGTCATCCAAGAGAACGATATAGGTTCTATGGGCATGTTTATGACCACCAATATAGGTAAGATACTTACACAGTTCAGGACCTTCATCTTAGTAGCTCATGCCAAGCAGATGCTACATGCTGTACATAGAAGAAACCTTCAATCCTTTACAGCATTCATGTCCACTGCCTTGATGGGAAGCTTGGCCTATATGGCTCAGACAGGCATCAAGGGTATGACTGCAGATGCTATCTGGGGTGAAGAGATGCACGGTGAAGATGGGAAGTGGACAATGGAAGCTATAGCTTCTGCAGCTTTCCAAAGGTCTGCCTACTCTGCACTCTTTCCCGGCTTGGTAGATACAGGTCTACAAGCTGCAGGATTTGAACCTGCCTTTAGATACGGCAGGTCCACAGGGTTAGCCACAGGCTTCTTCACGGGAAACCCTTCTTGGGACACCTTACAGAAGTTCGACTACTTGATAGCAGCTCCCGGCGCTCTTAATCCCCAAAACGATAGAGAAGTTAACTGGGAAAGGTTATTGAAGCTAGGTCCTTGGACAAACGTAGTTGGCATCTACAACCTCATCGATCAACTTCACGACGACGATGACTAATCTCTGAGGACCCCCTCAGACATTTCTTAACATTATGGAGATCGGATACTCATGGCATTCGCATTAGTACGTGCTACCGCTGACGGTAACAACACTCCAATCACTTTGGGTTTCGCGTACAGGAATGCTTCAGACCTAGTGGTTAAAGTTGACGGAGTTACTAAAACACTAACAACCCACTACACCTTCCCTACCACCAACACTGTGACATTCACCACTGGTAACATCCCAACAAGTGGTCAGCTAGTAGAGGTCCGAAGGGTCACAAGCCACACAGCTAGGCTGGTTGATTATGTAGCAGGAGCAACGCTTACAGAATCTGATCTAGATACTGATAGTGAACAAGCCTTTAACATGGGACAGGAGGCTATTGATTACGCCCAAGACTCTATATCACTAGACCCTGATGATGCATATGACGCCCATAGCAAACGTATTAAGGATGTAGCTAATCCAACAGCTAACCAAGATGCAGTCACTAAATATTATTTAGAGAACACTTGGCTAAACGCTTCAGAAAAGACTGCGATCACAACAGTCAACGCC
>Ga0110931_1000140_pt1 | contig 29053 bp, 49 predicted proteins | sample 4_EtaG_FD_79333 | JGI IMG/M metagenome (GOLD analysis project Ga0110931, IMG submission 79333) | Marine viral communities from the Subarctic Pacific Ocean - 4_ETSP_OMZ_AT15127 metaG (version 2) (version 2) | ecosystem: Environmental > Aquatic > Marine > Oceanic | place: Pacific Ocean | collected... | reverse complement strand
GCAGACCAAACTGCTACTGAAATAATTGGATTATTAAACTCAGATTTAGGTGGTAACTTTACAATAGGAAATCAAACTGATGATACTGCTACATTTGCAGGTCATGTTTCTGTTGGAGGTAATCTAACAGTAACAGGAGATACTATTTATCACAACGAAACTATTAGAATTACCGAAGATAACAAAATATCATTCTTCGCAACTAATGTGGGTGGTGATAATAGTAGTGGTGATGATGGAGAAGTAATACTGCGAGCGCAAGACCCTTCTAACGCTGATGTAACTATTGATTTACCTTCATCATCAGGAACAATAGCACTAACAAGTGAATTACATGATGCAGTTTCTTTGGCAAATGTTACTAGTAATTATCTCAGTATATCAGGTCAGGAAATAACTGCGGGAACTGTGCCTGTTGCACTGGGAGGAACTGGGGCTACCTCTGTTCCTATGGTTGGGCTAATCACTGCCGCCGATGTTGCTGCTGTAAAGACCATCTTAGATTACGGTAATTTAGCAGCATTAGATGCGGTAGGGGCAGCACAGATAACTGATAACTCAGTTGGCGCGGCTGAATTAAATGTTAGCGGAAATGGAACAAGTGGTTATGTTCTTTCTTCTGATGCAGATGGGTCATTTACTTGGGCTGCTCAATCAGCAACAGGAATAGCATTAACTGCTTTATCTGTTGGCTCAGAGGCAAGTGCTTCAGGTGATGGAGGAATAGCATACAATGACAGCAATGGTGTATTCACTTACACTCCCCCACTTAACATAACAGGAAATGCGGCGACTGCCACTCTAGCAACAACCACTACTGTTACTGATAACAACACAAGCACTGTATTTCCAGTAGTTTTCCATGATGAGTCAAACGCTCTATTAGATGATACTGGTAATTTCACATACAGACCCGATATAGGAGAGGTTCGTGCAAACTTCCTAACAGCAACATTCGATGCTAATGTAAGTGGTAGTGGTAAGGTCACGGCAACACAGGTTGCTGCTACTACAATATCTGCTTCTTCGGCTCTAAGTGTTCCTTCGATTAATGCTACTGGTTCGCTTTCTCTAGCAACTGCAAGTAATGGAAATTTAGTTCTAGCCCCTCATGGAACTGGCTTTATTTCTATGAATAACCTGTTAAGTAGAAGAGGAAGTGCCGTTATAACTGATGCTCCTGATACGGGTAGTCCTCAAAATGCTAATGCTACATATGCTCAAGAACATGGGATAACTAAAATTCAAGGAAGTGGCACTACCTTTGGAAGTGTGGGTGATGGTTCTGCTATCTCTGTTACTGTATTACCTACTGGCTCAGTTCAGAACTCTAATTGTAGTTACAGAGGAATACGCGGAACAATACACATTGATGCTGGATTATCTAGTAATAACTTCGTCATGACTCAAGATTTCATTGCCAATGATAGTAATGGTAATGGCATGTATGATTTCATATCATACGGTGTTGTGTATGAAGGGTCTGATGATATGCCATTCTATGTAGCATGGGATGAGGTATCAACAAGTGATATGCCACTGAAGATAATCAATAAAATGGGAACTTCTACAACAAACTCATTGAGAGTGTGGTGGGATTTGACGTTATTCCCCGAAGTCTGATAAACTAGTATGGGGTGCGAGGAACAACACATAATGGACAGTGAAGTTATGGTGAAGGTAAATGACAGATAGTGATTTTACAGTAAGAAAGGGATTACTCGTAAGAGACGGCAACGTTTCTCTTAGGGGAGACAACAAGGAACTCCGATTTTACGAAGGGGCTAACTATGTTGGGTTTGAAGCCCCTGCTTTATCTGCTGATAAGATATGGGTGTTACCTGCTGCCGATGGTTCAACTGGTCAAGCGTTGAAGACTGATGGTAGTGGTAATCTTGGTTGGGTTACTGCGGGTGATGTTACATTAACAGGGACTCAAACACTCACGAACAAAACTCTGACAACTCCTAATTTGGGAACACCATCAGCAATAGTTCTTACTAACGCAACAGGAACAGCCGCCAACTTAACAGCAGGTAAAGTGCAAACTAATGCAGGTGCATCAGGCAACCAATATGTTGCATTTATGAATGATGGATTAGGAATAGGTCAGGAGATGTGGTTTGATGACCAATTCAAATACAATCCCTCAACTAATGTTCTAGGTGGGGGATTATCAATAGATACTACTAACATACTTATCTCCGGTGGTCAAGGTTCTGATGGTGATGTTCTAACTTCAACAGGTTCAGGCGTTGCTTGGGAAGCAGTAAGTGGTGGTGCTTCTGATATTGATGGGTTATCAGATGGTAAAACAAGTGATAACTTTAGTATAGGATTAGGTCTTAATGCACTATATTCCATAACTGATGGACAAGGACACCAAAATATAGCGTTTGGTGTTAATGCTGGTTATGCTGTAACGGTTGCAGATAATAACACTCTAATTGGGGCAAGAGCAGGTAGCACCTTAGACAGTAATGACAATACAGCCGTAGGTTATCAGGCATTAAGATATGGAACAGGTGTAAGTAATACAATGATTGGTGCTAATGCCGGAGAAGGCACAAGTGGTAGCGCATCAGGAGCAAATAATACAATGGTCGGTAAATCGGCTGGCTTCTCTTATACCACAGGTGCAAGCAATACACTGATTGGTGTGAATGCAGGTCAGTATATCACAACAGGTGGAAGTAATATCGCCATCGGAGTAAATGCCTTAGAACGAGCCTCCACAGAAACAAATAATATCTCTATTGGTAATCAATCAATGGGTGGTGCTTATGGACAAAGTGCTACGGGGGCTTACAATGTAGCAATTGGCACTGATGCTGCAAGATATGGTTTTCAAGCAAATGGCGGCTCTAATGTCGCTATTGGTAAAAAGGCCATGTATGGTTCTAATGGTAATAGTAGTGCTGCTAGTTACAACGTAAGTATAGGTGTAGAAGCAATAGAAGCAATTACAACAGGCGATTATAACGTAGGTGTAGGTTATAAATCATTAGAAGCCAATACAACAGGCTCAAGAAATGTCGCTATCGGTGCGAATTCCTTAGACGCTATAACAACTCATAGTAACCTAACTGCCGTAGGACATAATGCGGGGACAGCAGTAACCAGTTCTAACAACCTAACTGCAATAGGCTATGAATCAGCCAATGCTTTAACAAGTCAAATAGAATGCACCTATGTAGGTTATCATTCAGGTAATGGAGCAACTGGAACACATAATACAGGCATAGGGATGAATGCAGGTAAGAGTATTACAGGTAACTTCAATGTAGCAGTTGGAAGAAATGTTGCATACTTTGGTGGTGATATGGATATGACTACCGCAATAGGTTGTGAAGCAGGGTTCTTTTGGGGTAATACTCCTACTGTTCACGATTATACAGTAGCAGTTGGTTATCAAGCAGGTTACAAAGGTGGGACTAATTCAACTTATGTTGGGGCTGTAACTGCCTATAATCAAACAGGTGCTTATTCTGTTGCAGTAGGTTATCAAGCATTACGCTCAACTATGGGTGCAGGTGCAGGTGCAGGTAATACCGCAATAGGCACACAATCAATGTATGGGGGTGTTGGTGCTATTAGTGGGGCTAACAATACATTTACAGGTTATAAATCAGGATATTTAGTAAGTTCTGGAACAGGTAATGCTGGTTTTGGTTATGAAGCATTAGATAATGTTAGAGATGGTTCTAAGAATATCGCCATCGGTTACCAATCAGGGGATTCAATTTCATCAGGCTCAAACAATGTTGTAATAGGAAAAGCCGATGTAGCAGATGCAACAGCCTCAGACCAATTATCAATAAGTTCAGGTGATGGTTCTCCTGTATGGATGACTAGTGATTCAACAGGTGTTGTTGATTTCCCTAATGGTTTAACAAACAATGGTGCTGCAATAGAATCATCCTTTGAAACTATTACAGACGTAACAATAGGTTCAGGAACTAGTGGAACAACATCAGGAATATATTTTGGTGCTAACAATGAAGCAGGTGTAGTTGCAGGTGAAATTAGTAATCAATCAGTAGCAAGTGATGGTTATATTGAACTAATGAATTGTGATTTAGATGCTGAAAGTGGTGCAAGCGGATTACAAACTATTGAATTAACCGTTCAAATACAGGATGAAACAAATAACAATGTAGAGTCTTTCAAGGCATTAGTTCAGGGAATAGAAAAAACAGTATTAGGAACTACTGTTCGTGAAGTTAACTACACAGAATGGGCTATAATTTACTCTAGTGGAGCAAATAGAATAGGACAGTTAGAGGCTGATTATGATTCATCAGATGATACTATTAGAATTAGATACAAACATACTCAAAGTAGCACTGCTACCTTAACCGCTACATTTTATGCGGTAACAATGCAAAATAATACATGAGGTGAATAATATGGGTAGACAACCGTTTAGAAGAAGTAAGAGCGATGGAACATTAGATGATGGAACAGGGGGCGGTGGTAATACAAGTGGAATGCCGATTGTTGGCGACCAAACTAATAACTACACTAATTTTTACATTATGAGTAATAGTTGGGGAACATCTAATACTGCTAAAGACTTTGATGCTGAGTTTTTTGGAAGTGGATATGGATTTTACTATATGTGGATAATCCCAAAGACAGGAACTTTGACAGGACTTTATGCCGCTATTTCAACGGCAAATACTTCAACCAATGCTGTTCTTAGAGGCGGATTATATGACATAGATGCTAATGGTGAATGTAACGAATTACAGTATTATGTGGACATAGATTTATCCGCCTGTTCAAGTGCGGCTTTGTTTGGTAACACTTCTTGGAAAGATGCAGATGGGAGTAGCATTAGTGCGCCAACAGTTACAAGAGGAGAACAATATATGGTAGGTTGGGTTCAAACAAATTCAAGTGCTAATAGCAATAAGCCAAAAATATGGCACAATAATTGTCCATACCCAACAGGTCAAATAGGAATGGGTCAAATGAATTCTTGGGGCAATCCATCCACTTTCAATAGGATTACGTCTGGAAGTTGGAGTTATACATTACCAAAATCATTTGGAGCATCAGATAATACAACCACAGGTGTATGCAATAAATTATGGATGGGAACTTCAATAACTTCTAAGAATTATGTTCCAAAATTATGTGCTAAAATCACGGAGTGATAAAATGTGGAAACTAATAGAAATTGATGAAGATGGGAACATAACAGAAGAAACAAGGAATGCATCTTGGGAAGAAATACGAGATATGAGAAATGGTTTGTTAGATTACACAGACCAATATATGTGGTCTGATAGGTTTGATTTACTTACTGAAACGCAAAAGACAGAACTACTTACATATAGACAAGAATTGCGTGATTTACCCGTAACAGGTTTTGATGCAGAAGATACAGAAACAGAAGGAGCAAACAATACTTTACTTAATTTACCAATCCAACCTGATTGGATGAACTAAACGAGATGATAAAATGGCACTAAGAATAGAATACGAAACCCCCTATGGAATAACTTGTGAATACGCGCATTGCGTGGTGACTGACACTAATTGTAGTAGAATGATGGAACACTCTATTGTTGATGGTGAAGAAGTTGAGACAAAGAGATACCCAATTTATTTCAGTGGAAAAATATACGCTAGTGAATCTGCGTATGATGATGGGTCTTCACCCATTGGTGGATTCGGTGGTAATTTTGAGATGAATGATTCTGCTGCTAAGACTCAACACAACATAGTAAAACAATGCTACATTCACTTGAAAACGGTGGATGGGTTTACTGACGGCGTAGACTGTTAATATGAAAAAAACCATTTGCATATTCTGTTTGGCTTATCGGCCATTAGAAATTTGCAGTAGGGGTGGGGTTTTCTGCTGTTATTGTGGTAATTATCAGAAACTGTAAAACCGTGTGCGTATACCCCCTACTTTGGGAGGCATATTTATTTCTAATTTGCAATCTAATTTCATGGGCGGAATTTACCCAATGCAATGATACCAACTACTAGTCTATATGGAAATAATAGCAAATCTACTACTATCACTATTCATCATCCTCTAGAATGAGGTCATCAAAATCCCACTCAAACATACTCAACAATATATCAACTAACCCAAACATTATTTTTTACCCCAATCAGTTCCTTCAATTTGCGCTTCCCAATAATCCCAATCCCAATCGGGGAATTTTTCCTTTAGACTCAATTTACTACTATTCCTATTTTTCTCATCACCCAATACCAAAACCTCGTAAGTTCTATGCCGTAGTTTTCATCTTCCATCCCAACGCACTGGTGTAAAAAATACACCGGAGGTTAATTTACATTACGTGATAATTGGAATAAATCAATAACTTTTGGTTAGTTTCTTCACGAACCAAGTCAAAAAAAGTTGTATACATGAAGGCAAGTTAAATGGAAAGTTTCATATGTAGAAATTTTTCACAAATATGGGTTTATCTCTATTAAAATAATAGAGAGTTCTCTCTATTAACGAAATAATAGGGAGTATGCCCCTATTACGTGATGGAAATTTTGACGTAAAAAAAAGAGGCACTATGGCCGGAATTATTCTTCCGACCATAATGCTTTACATTTTCTACATTGCCATATCTTAATTTCATCAAGACTGCCAACATAAACGCCTTTGATGCGTTTTGCTATTGTTGATTTATCGCAGTATTTGCATATTTCACGGAGAGCCATTATTTCTCTGCCTCTCTTCGGAAATTAATTTATCCATGTATTCTTCAATACTATCTTCGGAATACTTACTGTTTCCAAAGGCAGCGAAGAAGAGTAAAGATATTACCAATACAAACACAAACCACGCTAATATGTCCCAAGTATCCATTTACCACTCAACCTCCAAGTCCTTAACTAGTTCTTCCTCTAGGGAGAAACCTTTAACCATTTTGTTCTCAACCCCATGTTTCCACAAATCATACACTAATTCACAGTCACTTAGACAGTATTTTGCTACTTCTGAATAGCCACCGGATTTCCATACAATTGGAGCATCAGCACTATCCATTAGTTTCTCAGCACCCAACGTATGTTGAACTAGATTATTCAGACTATACCTTTCCTTATGTTCAGATGAAAGTATTGCACTGGTGTCAATATATGCCTTATCATCAAAATACTTCTTGATACAATAAATATCCATTGCGTTCTTCAATACTGGTAAGTCAAAGTTTCTGATATTATGGCCTAGTAGTTTACCACCCTTTTCAAAATGTTCATCTAAATCGAACTTGAGTTGAGATAGTGGTTTGATTTGCACGTTGCTTTTGGCTAAATCATCCACTGCTTTGTCAATGTAAATTGTGCCTTTGTCGCCATCCCAAGTGCAAACCGTAGACACTAGAAACATGTGGGTGTTATCCCATCCACCAATCTCATGAGAGAAGTTCTTGGTTTCTAAATCAATTGCAAGAACCGAACTCATCTACTCTTCATCCTTAGATTTCTTTGGCTCAGATGTCCACAAGTTGGCTATCTTCTGTGCTTCAGAAGCCTTCGGGTCAGGTGCATTTTTGGTGTTTTTCTTCGTCAAGAACCCTACAAGTTGACTATCTCCTACATTCAACATTGTTTGGAGTTCCCAACCTTCTTGTCCATGTGCATTCAACTGTTCAATTATTGTTTTTGGGCCTTCTCTAATATCAAAGACCAAAAACTTGTTTTCGTATGTTATTTTACTCATTGTTCATCCTTCCTTTTCATTTTTACATATCCATATCTTCCTACTCTTCGCTCCTCATAGTTATCAGATATTTTCTTGTAGTTTCTATACACCTGTGCTTGTCCTCGTCTAGTATTCTTCATGATATGAGCAATTAGTTGTGTCTTGTTAAGCCACTTTTCTCCATCAATAGTTCTAGCATTTGGGGTTTCTATTAATTCCGCATATGCTTTTTTGAACTCTCCTACCATTGCCCTTTCTTGCATAGACTTGTGTTCCGCCTTTAGTGCTAAGTCAAGCCACGACACCAACGATTTATAGCATTGTCGTGTGATATATGCTCCTTGTCGAACGTGTCTTTCTGTCACAATATAACGGTTTTTCTTGGTTTTGATAGTAGTTCCTGATTCTGCAATACAAGATAATACTGCCATTTTGACCATCATACCTTGCATTCTAGTAATGAAATTGTTTGCTATTTCCATAACAGCAGGTCTACTTGTTTGAACAAACTCTTGAAACTTCCAAGTTTCATTAGTGACAGCATCTGAAAAGCCCTTACCAAACGTAATTGTTCTTAGAGGGTCTTCTCCTGATTCAAAGTAATGTTCTCTAAGTCTTTCATATATCTGAACTAAGTTATCAGCATCAGACTCAACTGGTGCGCCTGAATCTACAATCACACCATAATCTCTTGCAATTTTTCCTCTAATTTCATTCTGTTCTTCAATTGGAACTTCTCTGATATAGATGATAGAGCGTTGCATTAGTCCTGTTTCAGTAATAACAGTAGCGAGGGTTCTTGGGATATATGTGGTAGCCCACATAGAGCGTCTAGAGTTACAAGTAAATGGGTCACCATTCAATAGTTTCTTGTTGATAGGCCAATTCTCACCCCAAAGAGTATTCATCAAAGTATTACAATAATAGATTATCTGACCCTTATGTTGTGTTTGTCTGAATATACCAGTATCGTGAAACTCATCAAATACCATTAATCCTTCACCTTCTAATTGACCGTATATCTGAATAGGAACTTCTATTGTTCTCTCCCTACCAGTGTCGTCATCAACTACTGTTTCTTTTTCTGTTGATGGACTACCAACTAATGCGGCATCTGTGGAATCTCCAATTTTTTGAACATCATAACCAACGTTTTCTCTATCGTGTTCACCAATAGTGCCAAAATTACTCTCAAAGTTCTGAATATCTGTTCCATATCTTTCATTTATGGTGTCAAATAACCTCTTAGAAACTGGGCCTATGAAATTAAACATCTCAGTCTTACCACTACCACTAGTTTGCATCCAAATTACTTGAAGTCTAATGCCTATCCTTCTTGTTTTAGCAGGAATACACACCATGTCCTTGCATATTTGCCCTAATAGCATGTAAAATGCTAACATTGCAGGAACTTCATTGTTAATTGATTGGTTTACGGCGTTAGTCACAAATTTCTCTACAACTAGTGGAATTTTACTACTCTTTGTGTATTCTTTCCCTTCTTGTAGAGACTCGAAATACATTCTATCTATTTCGGCTTCATATTCTTCGTCTTCTCTTAACTTTAGTTCATTATTATCATTACTCATATTCATATCTCCATTTTTTCTTCTAAATTCAGTGTGTTGTGTATTCTATTTGCCAATACACTACCTATTCCATCTAACGCACACAATTCATTAGGTGTTGCTTCTCCAATTTCCATTATAGAGCCATACTTAGCAATAAGCATCTTTGCTTTCTTCTCACTTAGTCCTCTTATCGTGGTTAGCACATCAATTCGCAAATCTGTTGTGCTAATTTTCCTTCTCTTTACAATTCTAGGAGTGTAAACTTCTCTATCGTGAGGTTGCATCTTACAAACTACACAAATCATGTCTGCGGCAGTAAGTGCATCCTTGAACCAAAGTAAACTACAATCAGTGTCAAGAATTATCTTCCCCATAGCCCCATAGAATTTTTTCTTCAACAATACTCGTTGTGTTGCTTTATTCATAGTAGATTTACTGTAATCTACATGTTTTCTAAAGGCGGCATCGAATGAACCATACACAATAACTAAGTTATTATCAAATGCTCTATCCATGTTATCCATTTGATTCCACAATCTGTTGTTTATGATAGATTGTAAGAAATCAAAAGAAGACTTGGCTTCAAAGCATACATCGTTGAAGATATAATCCCCAATTTCTAACCACTCTTTCTCATATGGTATATTGTATTCTTTTGCTTTCTCAATTACCTTATCAGTAAGGTCTGAGTTCTCACGACTATCAATTACTAGTTTCATCATATCTTCCCCAACTTGAAAAATCCTGTCGCTGTTTTTGTGCCATCTTTTTCTGTGTTCACATTAGGGCATAACAAATCTCCCCTGTCTCTATTGTTATCCGCGACCACTCTACTAACAATATAGTAAACTCCTTTTTTCTCATGTGGTAATCCAAATAAGAAATCACCAACTTTAGGTATACCCAATACTCTAGTTTTGAGTTCTGTATGGTTGTAAACAGGAACTTTCATCCCTTCTATGTGTAGCATTTCGGGTTTTGATTCAAACACCACTCTAGCCCATGCTCCACTAGGTGGTATGTTGATAGTTTCTACTTTGCTTGACCACTGTATTCGCAGGTTAATTGGGTGTTTGCATAAATTAATTATACTACCATCACGGTGAGTCACTTCACGAATTTTCCTTGTCATCTAATGCCTCCAATAAATTCAACCACTGTGTATATTCTATTGCTTCTTTGCATTCTATACATCGAGCATTGTGCCAATCTGTAAGATTTAACTTCCTTCCACAATCACACTTCATAGGTGTTCACCTCTAAATCTAGCAGGTAATACCTTTGTGTAGTTACAGTCGTCACAACAAACTCCACCTTTAGATAACATATGACCAACTCCTTGAAAGACACCTCCACATAACTTACAAAGATAATTTCTCATTCAACATACCTCCAACATTTTCCAACACAATATCCCTGTGCAATTAGTTTATCACAACTCGGAGTGTGATACCCTTTAGAAACTATACCGCTAACATACATCTTAGTAACACCATAGTTCCAATCCAACCAAACTTCATCGAGGGAAGCAATCTTCTCTAATTCAACCATGATAGTATCAATGACTTTTTCTTGTTGTTCAGGGGAGACATTTCTCTCCCTTCCTGTAAGTAAGTCTCTCCACCAATGTATGAGATACACCCTAGCAAAATGGCTAGGATTTTCCACCATAATTGAATTGTGTAAGCATGGTAGTATTGGTAAACTACCAACAGGTTCAGGCATTTCAACTTCTATGTCTGCTAACTCAATTGGTTTGACTGAAGGAAACGCTATCTTCTTAGAACCATATTCAATATCAATTGGACATATGTTCTTAGCAGTTTCAAGAATCAAATCTAACTCATCTAATTTGTAATTGACTGGTATGCAAAAATACGATTTATCATCACCGTATGTGCTACTGAGATTCATAGAATTAGGAACTCTTCTGAGTCTGTTTATCTGAATACCAGTCCTATCAAGTGTAGGATAATCCTTAGCCAAGTCGGAATAATACTGTTGAATGCTTCTAATATCAGCCACTCGTTCTCCTTTGGCAATGATGTGGAAACCCTTACCGCTGAAATAACTTCTGAACATGATGTCTTGGTCTTCCAACTTTTGAGCAACTAATACGAAGTCTTTGTGTGCTAGTTCTAACGGTTTATCGTGAGCATCAAAGTCTAGAAACATTCTATCAAGAATAACAGAAGAATCAATTTGTATATTGTCGTTTATCTCTTCAAAGTCATAGACTGTTGTATAGCAATTCATCTTACCATTATACTGGTTAAGCCAGTTAATGTATTCACTTTTTGTCTTTACGACTAGTCTTGGAAACTGTCTTGCCCCTCTTAGGTGGCTTCCTGTCCATACTACTCTCGGAAACTTCATTTGTTTCATCCTCCTTATTTTCATTTTTACCAAAACTGACATTTGCATTCAGTAGTTCTGTTTTGACTGTTTCAATTACAATCTCAGTTAATTTGTGCGTTACCATCTCTTGCATTAACATACCAAAGGGTCGAATCAGAGGTTCAACTACTGTTAAACCAGTTGGGTCATCGTTACCATCTCTCCACACCGTAGGGCCATTAACTATACTAGGTTCTACATCAATTTCCCAAATCAACCGTAGTTTCTCTTCCGCAGTTAACTCTCCATATAGCACTTCAACGAAGTTATTTACTATTGGAGTCATATTCTGTAAGTCTGCAAAAGTCCATTCTTTCTCATTTAACATTTCTAGTATTCTTTCTTTCATCACAACCACCCGTCATCATTAGCAGTGTCACATATTGAGTAATAACTACAAGATGCACATGTTCTAGCATTGTATTTTGTTGGGAACAGGTTTCTCTCGTAGGCATGTATCAACTTAGCAATACCTTTCAGCACTGCGGTTTCACTGGACTTTTTAGCATCTTCTACATACATGTGATTGGATGCAGGGTAATACCAAGACCAATGTGTGATTTGATTATCCCTTGTTAAACCTAGTTCTTCCAATCTAGCATCAGCACAGTTGTCGAACAATAATTTGTAGAATGCCATTTCCTTTCTCATTGAGGTTTTCTTGTATTCCTTCCATGCTCCTGTCTTCAATTCCATAGGAATATACGACTCACCATCTAGAAACATTCTATCAATGATACCTTGAAGATGAACAACATAGTTTCTTTCTAGTCTGATTGATGGAAAATCTTCACGCCTAATTACTATCTTAGCATCAAGAACTTCTTCATTGATTACAGGAATGAAATTATCTATTGTTCCTTCTGCTTTGGAATCCATGAATCTGTTTGCTTCAAATGTAGCAATTGTCTCATACATATCACTCATCTCATCAAGAGGGAATAGGGTGTAACAATAATTAGTTAGTTCACCGTGACTCATATTCTCTGCTTTAGCAATATCGAACTCATCGAAAAATGCCTCTCTTGCATTGTGAACCATAGTTCCTTTCCACATTGCTTCGCTAGTGTCCTGTGGTTTTTGTTCAATGTAGTTGAACTGGTATTTCTTAGGACACCACTGAAACGAACCGAAAGACGACTTACTAATCTTCAAGATGGGTAAGTCATCGTCTCCATATGTTTCAGGATTCCATTGGTATGTGTATTCATTTGTGTTACTACTTGGTCTGCTCATTTTTATTCCTCGCTTCTAATATCTTTTCTATTTCTTTCAAATTTGTTACAATGCATTGATGGCATTTACACTCCCTTCCGTGTTCGGGAGGTGGCCTTTCTATTACTCTAATCTTAGGCATTCCTTTCTCAACATAAACAGAATAACCTATTACAAATTTTGCTTCATTGAATAATACAGTCTCAGCAATGAAATTATCTTTCAACTCAACCACTATTCCTTTTGGTTCTTCAACAGGTTTGTCTTTGTTGAAGTATCTCTCGTATAGTCCTATCATCCAATCCACCCTACGTTTGTTAGACCAAGATAAACCACTGTAAAATCTACTTTTCAGAACCATTCTTCCAACTCACTTTGGTTTCTATCTCTATAAATTTGTGTTATATCCCAACCCATTGCTTGATAGATGGGTTCTGCTTTGCTAATTATTGAATTAGCATAGTGCCTGTAATCAGGAGTATACTCCGTTAGACCCGCAAGATTGTTTGCAGACACATAATTAGGAACAGTATCTGTTCTATTCAAAGGGTGAAAATAAGTCTCATGAAGTCCACTCACTCTGAGATACAAGTATGAATCATCAATTAAGTTGTTAGGGTTCTTAGTATTGTGAAATAACACTCCCTCAATACCCGAACCAATTGTTGGGCGTTTACCTTGTAGAGTAGTTAAATTGGGCTTGTTACAGCATGGGAATTTCTTCCCTTCTGTTATGTTAGATAACTCATGTAGATGATACCTAGTTTGCCAGTTGTTCTTTTGGCAGTTACTACATTTTACTAGGAATCTCTCTTCACGAAATCTACTTCTTTGTGCTAACATTTCAATCTCTATATCTCCATTTAACACTGAGAAGTATTTATCATGTAGATAATTTGTTATTTCTTCTTCTGTTTGTTCCTGCACCCATCTATCAAGAACTTCTAATTGAACCTCTTTTGCTAATGGTGTAATTGCAACTCTCTTAGCAGTAAAGCCAGTCATAACAAACTCTAACTCATCCAAGTATTCTCCGTCTTTCCAAGTAATCAATCCTGCATTACGGTTCTTCTTACAACCCACTCCTAGAGTTTTGTAGAATTTCTCAAACTCTATGGTTACAGGGTGTTCTTCCAATCCCATTACATTTGGAAATATCTTTCTAACATGGGAGTTCAAATCATCTAATATCAGTTGAGCCTTAGAGACATCATCATCTTCCATCTTAACATAGATAGAATCTGTGTGTCCATAAACTACCTTCATCCTAATACCTCTACAACTATTACTACTGCTAGAATTACTTTCATAAATGAAAACAAAGTTCTCAGAAAGGCTAAGGTGGCGAAGTTTCTTTTTGACCACTGTTCAATAATATCTAATGCCATTAACATGTTCATCCCATCACCCCAACATCTTGTAGTATTGAGAATAGACCGTATGTGAATATCGCGTAACAAAGATATTTGAAAAGAATGCCAAAGTCACTAATCATATCACTTGTTAACCTAGCAACTGCAAATTTAGGCTCAAGTTTCTCATGTTTTTTCTCTTCTTCTTTTTTCTCTATTTCTATTTTCGCTGTCTTTACGGGCATTAATCCCACTCCCAATCTCTCATTCCATATGCATAAGAAAATATCTTATCCATTGCAAGTCCTACATACCACATTCCGTAAACTAATACGAAGGATAGTATTGCTATTTTTCCTACTGTTTCAATTGTCTCTATCATAATTCTCTCACCCTAAATGCCGCCTCTCTAATTGCTTCTCTAGCACTTGCGGTAATGCTAGCGGCTAAATCAACGTTAGCCCAACCAAATCCCTGATACGCGGTGATGCCGTAGAAACTCGCCATTAGCCTCTTCACTGCTAGTTGGTTATTGTTCCATTTCACCTTTTCATCTTTTGTTGTGGCTTCTTTCATGTTCTGTTTGTATTTGTTTCTTAGTGATTTAAGTTCAATAAGAGACTTAGGTAGTAGTCCTAACTTGTCTGTTTTGAAATACAACATTTTCTCTTCGGTAACATCACTGAAATCTCTAGGTGTTGCTAAGTTAACAGCCAATTCAGTTGGTTCTTTTGAAAAAGTCTCCCAACTTATGTTACGTGAAATTATCATTGATGGGTAAAGTTGTGCATAATCAAATGCGGCTACATTTTGATGTAGTCCATTTGTGCCTTCACTGAGAGGGTTGTATATCATTGCCCCCTCATACTCCCTCCGTTCCTCTTTCTTGCCCGTAGGGGCTTTCCATGAGGCATTACGCATGAAGTATATTCCACCCATGTTACTAGCGTAGAAGCAAGCGTCAAATGGTGCTTTCAGTAGTCGCTGCAAAGAGAGAACCGCCTCAACGCAATGGTTCTCCTCGTCAATCCTCTTGATTAATTCTACGTCTTTGAATGCATACTCAAGATATGTGTTTGAATCTTCTAACCACGCCTGTCTGAAAAAATCATTCTTATCAGGAAACTTATCACTCACTAATTTCTTATCTCCCAAAACATTCTCTGAGACATAATCCAAAGCAAGAGATGGTAATGTTCCTCTTTGAGCATCATTCCATTGTCTCTCAAACACTAAATCTAATGCCACTGTTATTATTCCCTTAATGGGTTGATACACCGGAGAATACCCTTCGACCTTCTTCTTCCAAATAGTGGGCTTGTTTTTTTTCCAACCAATACCCGATATTTCATCAAAAGGTGAGATTAGTCGCGGGTCTATGTTATGATGAACCATTCTAGTGAACAACTTTGGTATATCGAACTTCCATCCGAACCATGAGACAAGCATATCCGGTTCTTTTTGCATACAATATGCAAGGAATCCACTTAGCATGTTGTATTCGCTAGTGAATCTATGCAAAGTAAAACTATCATTATCGGTTAACTCTATTGTCTTTGATTGTGGATACCATGCAAATATAGAATACTCATCATCAAAGTTATCATAAATCACAATACAAGTAATAGCCTCATCATATTCTCCACCTTGTTGCCATTCCATATCCCAATACCACTTTCGTAAGGGGTGTTCAGGTATTTCCTCAACTTCATCAATCGAATAGCGGTAATGATGTGATACGTCTGCTTCATATGTATTGATGTTGTTAGCCTCTAACGCAACTCTAACATCTTTAGCGTATCTAGGATTGTTAGGTGTCCATGTAACTTTGTATAGTTTGTTTCCATCTATGTTCATTTCTTTTGTTAAGTCAAAGTTAACTTGTATAGTGAACCTACCGTTACTATCCTTCGCAGAGAAGTTTAGTTGGTTATTGATTGGACTAGAACCTGAGAACATATATGGTCTAAAATCAGAGTGGGATATTGTCTCACAATGAATAGACCCGTCTGCATTTCTACCTCTTATTCCTATTCCGTCTTTTACATTACAAATTATCATTTTTCACATTTCCTTGATTGTTTCTTGTTATCTTGTTAAAGTATCTTTCAGCACTCTTTGAAATTAGTAAGTCATTACATAGTTTCATCATAGCAAAGTGCATTGGCACATTATGAATAACCCCTGTCTCCATGATTATGTTTCTAATGGCTTGTGGTGGATATGTTGTAGCATACATACTTCTTCCCGTTCCGCTAGTTTGTAGCCAAGTCACATCTATTCTTTCATCCATATAATCACCTGTTAAGATAAGGTGCTTTCAATAGCAACCTATGGGGTGTTACGAAGAGAACGGGTGCATCATCCTTTAGGTATAATCTAACTACACCGTTCAAGAACTTTGCAAACTGTCCATTAAACTCAACAGTAGCACTATCGCCTTCTGCCATTGTATATTCTATCTCAGTGGAATATGCATCTGTTATGGTTTTACTACTAGATATGGTTAGAACATCATCATCATAGTCAAACTTGTATCTTGCAATGTTTACTACATCACAACCATCACCGGCTCGACTAATCTCTTCTTCGGGTATGATTATCTCTGCCTCATACTGAGTCTTACCAAATATAGGCAACCCATCTCCCCATGAAGGGTTTTCACTTCTAATTTCAGTAGTCAAAGACATAGCCCTATTGATATAAGCATGATGAGGGTGTTCGTTAACTAATGGCACTTTACCAGTAGCAGTTCCTTGAACTGCTGTAATAGTTAGATAGTCTCCAAAGTCTAAACTAACCACATCATTAAACCCCTTCAAATACTTCACAGTTTTTTCAATATCTATGATTGCTGAACCACCATCTACAAACCTTTCAGTTTCTTCTATGTTAACTCTAGAAGAACATATCGTTGTTGAATCTGCATTGTAAGCATAGACATAACTACCATAATACTGTATGTGTGCATAGTTACTTAGTTGTCCATTCTTAGTGGTTTCTCCACTATTGTATTTGCCTTTTAGGGCTACACTTTCTATTAATTCCTTGAATTTGTTATTTTCCATAATAATTATCATTCTTTCATCTCCATTAGAGAACACCCCCTGTCTGTTTAGACAGGAGATGCCCTCATGGTTTTTGTGAAGTTCAGCCCCAAAGGAACTTTACTTCTTCGCGCATTGCAACTATCTTTGCTGAACACTTAGGGCAGAAGAACTGCCTCTGTCCTAGTGTCTTCAAACTGCGCCAGTCAACATCGAACACTGCTTTTGATAACGCCCTACTATTACGCGGGTCATATACGTTAATCACAACATTCTTCTTGCAAACTGTGCGTTCTCCTTTCTTAGCAGTAGAAGGATGCCCTACACAATCAATGTGAACTGCGCTCCTATACTGCCGTATTTTTTCTACGTTTTTCATTTTTTCATCCATTCAGATTCCTCCTGTTTTTATTTCCTTTACCCCAATCCAATCAATCTCACCGTCTTTGATGCTTAACACCTTACGGCGTGTTCCAATCAATTCAGGCATCCTAGCACTTGCTTCAAAGAGAGCAGTATATTCTGCTCCTCCTTTCTTCAAAGTCCTCTGTGTCCTAATGGTTGCAGTAAAGATGTCCTCTGTTGTTGAATGCCAATTGGCCTCAACACCAACAGGGTTGGGATTGCCAGCATACTTGTCTTTTGAATGTGCTATCACTATTCTATGACAAGGCATCTCAAGTATTTGCTTATGCAAGAAGTTCTTGTAAGGAGTGTTCCTATCTCCCCAAACATATGGAGGTTGCTTGATAACTGTATCAGCATCCATCTTATGCTTCTCTCGCATCTTAGTCTCACATACATCAGTTAGAAGTTTGTCTGCACCATCAACAATAACTGCCTTTAGTTTACCTTCATGTAGACACTCTAAAGCCATCTCATAGAAGGTTCTTGCATTTTCCATAGTAGCATCAAAGTCAACTAAACTGTCATCCTTCCTTACTATTGGATTGTCTACTATGATATTGTCTATATTGTCATAGTGGTTTCGTTTAACATCAATTGCTCTATTGTCAAAGTCAAAGACGTATACCTTCATGTCGTTCTTAATGTCTTCATCAGATAATATGTCCATTGCTATTGCTGATTTGGCTGATTTGGGTTCTCCCCAAATGCCAAGACACATGTAAGATATGGCGACTTTCGCCTTATGCATTATCTGCACCAGTCTTTCTTGCTTTCTTTCTTCATACGTTTTTGTTTCATTTGTATTTTTTGTCCAACTCATATTCATTCCTATTCCTTTCAGTGTGGTTGACCATTCTATTGCCTACTGTTGCCAGTATTTCATTTAGGCCATCTAAATCTACCTTTATTCTTATTTCCTTACTGGATTTGGTGTGTAATTTCATCCAATACTCGCTACGTGTGTCATTGTTCTGTTTCCATGTAACAAAATCAATGTTGCTTGCTCTTATCGCATAAGACTGACCATGTATAACATCATCATCTTCTGCGTAAGAGGTAATCTTGTATTCATTGTAATATCCTTTATTCATTTTATCAACTCTTTGAGTTAGGGGCATTGCACCCCTAAGACCAACAATGGGTGTATGGCTACACAGTTGCGTATTCAGACTGGTGTCCAGTCGTCGTCAAACCCATCCGAGTCATCCTCGATATGAGTTATCTCATCAGGGCTTCCACCCCTAGCCTTTGTTACGAGAATCCCATTCACGTTAAGTGAAACGGGGCGTAAGTTACCATCATCATCAGTTCCCTGTGAAGTTCTTCCTACAACAACCACCTTTGAACCTGCACCGAACTCAATCGCAATATGCGGTGGAGTCCAACATGTTAGGTCGGCATCATCAAGGGAGAACTGCGAATTAAAATCCGCCAACACAAAGTATCTGTTCCCGTTCTTAGTGGGGTTCATGTTTATGGTAGAAACATCACCATCGGTGAACACGAATCTATCGTTATATTCCTTACTCATAACTCCTGCATGTGATGCATCTAAGTCAATGATGGGGCAGTAATTACCCTCACTATATTCCATTAATGCATCTTGCATGTTTATGTCCGATGTGTCTTGCTTACGTGTATCGTCATCTGACAACTCACTGTTGTAAACTAGAGATTCAAGGGTTCTTTTCTTTCCACCGTGAATCTTACTACCATCATTTGAGTTAATGATGCAGTCAAAGTGAACGAAGGTGAACGTCTTAGGAGTGAACTCCTTAGTTGACTCGCCCTTGTAGTTAAAGTAATACTTCCCCATTCTTCCTTCCACTTCTCCGATGAAGACTCCTGAACGCCTCCACTCAGACTCACCTAGTGGCTTGCCATATCTTGACTTGTTCCACTCAGCGTCATTAGTGTCAAGAGGAACAACATAAGTTCCATCTTCCATATCAACGTGGTTAGCAGGTAGTTTCTCTACTACCTTGACTAGTTCTTGTTCATCTCTCATCAGTCTTCCTTCATACTTACCATCACTATCGGTAAACACGGCTACTTGACCAGTAGAGAAGGAAGTATCCTTATCTCTCCTGTAATCAGCAACTATTGTTTCATTCTTTCTTGCCAACATGTCTCTTGCTTCGTCTAGCGAAACAAAGAAACCGAATGCTTGTTTGTAGAATCCACCACTACTTCTTGGGGTGTCAGTGTCAGTAGTTTTCTTCTGCGCTCTTAGCGCATTGTTGTAAAACTCCTTCCACAGATTCAGAGCCAATCTTGGCTCATCAGATACTACAACGGCGTTCTTCTGACAGATGTCATCAAACCTCGCTAAAGCATCTGCATCGGACATGCCGATAGCATTCGCTGTTTTTGCAATCATTTCTTTTACTTCATTTTCATTCATTTTGGGTTTCCTCCATTTCTTTTATTCTCTTTTTTTCTCTTCTTATTTCCACTAGTCCTTCTGTCAGCATGACTAAGCCACACAATATCCAAAAGAAGTTGGAATCTACGCTGATATAATTTAGTGTATTCAATATAGGCAGCACAATCAGCAATGCACCGCCAAACACAATAATCTCATAGCGTAGTAGTAGATGTTCTACATCTTTCAAATCCACTACACCGTCTTCGTTAATATCTAATTTACTCATTACCATCTCCTCCTTCCTCTACTTTCAAATCTCACAAAAAATCTTAACACGATAAATCCTAGTAAAATTGCCACTCCTTCCATCAAATCATCTGCCCTATCATCCACGATGCTAGAACTTTAGGAGTCATATTACTACTTCTCCATTCTGCCTCTCCGACCACGCGGAGCATCTTGAACTTAGACTGCGGCGTAGTATCCGACTTTATGATAATATCGTGCAAATTAATGCAGATAGTTTTCATGTCTGTTGAAGTGTAAATCAGTTTATGCACCTTCTCTAAAGCATTATCATAGTCATTTTCATATATCATTTTCATTATTTCAGAGTATGGTTGTAGACTTCTATTTATTTGGTTATCAAGGCTTCGATTACTCGATGAGGATGCCTGTAATTCATTGATTCCTCGTCTTAAGTCTCCCGATAGGTAGGTAATGAACCTTTCTAACTCGCTCTCAGTGTAGCGTTTTACGCCTTCCTTTGCCAAAATATCAGACAAAATATCCAACATCAAACCTGATTCGATTCTATTGAAAGCATAGTTACTTGCCCTAGATTGTAGTGGTAGAATTATCTTATGCCTGTCATTACAAGTAATCACAAATCTGCAATTATCAGCATATCTCTCCATCACTCTCTTGAGAGCATTCTGAGCATCTTTAGTCATCCCATCCATTTCATCTAGTAAAATAATTTTGAATGGTGCTTCACCTAATCTCTTAGTAGATGCAATTTCCTTAATCTTGGTTCTGACAGTTTCTAACTTTCTATCATCAGATGCATTAATCTCAAAGAAGTTTCCTTGTTTATCTTCTCCCAATAAATCATTGACTAATGATATTGCTGCTGCTGTTTTACCAGTTCCTGCAACACCATAGAGAATAACGTTAGGCATGTTACGGTTGACTACCCAATGTTCTGCGTCTAACACAAAATCAGATTGTCCTACTATACCACTAAGCGTGGTTGGCCTATATTTTTCAGTCCATAATTCACTCATTCATTCACCTTCTTTACATGTCCACATCGTGAACAAACTAAGTTTCTTCTCTTAGTGTAGTGATGTGGTAACACATGTAAACATGAACCACATACCATTTCCATTTTATTAATCATTTTTATTCCTCCTCTCTAACTTAGCCACTCTTCTTTCAAGTTTTGAATAGGAGTTTTCCTTCTTTAGTTTCTCAAGGTCTTGTATAGACCACGATGATAAGATATTGTTAATCCATGCACTTCTTTCAGTGAGAGCCTCCCACTTCTTTACATTTTCATTTCGTATATGAACACTATATTTTGGCATCTATTCCTCCCCCTGTAAGTCACGCATATGCATGTGAAATAACTCCATTTCTTCATCATGAGATAATTCTTTACGAGGTCTTTCACTGCGTTTATTCTCTCTATACTTACGATTAGATGCACGTATTTTATCACGAAATTCAGATGTCTTGTAGCGCACACTAAAATACTCTCTTATGTATTCCCTTTGTCTTATTTGCCTTTTAGTCATACAAGAATCGTGTCTAATTCTTGGTCTTCCGCGCCCATAATATGGCACAAGTTCTCCACATTGCACACATTTCTTTTCAATACTCATTCAAAACCACTCCGCTAATCCTTGTTGTGGGATAATTACATCTGTTTTCTTTCTACGTTTCTTCTCTCCTAAATTGAGAAGCCTACACTCGCCATTGTTTAATCTTGTTTTAGCGAATGTTTTGAATTGTTCATTCTTTAGTAAGTCATCTAGTAAATATGACTCATGAGCCTTTAGCCCCAATCTCCTAGCAATACTAGGTAGTTTGGAATAAGCCCCTTTTGTTGGTAACTTCATCTTACGACTCATCCTACCAGTATGTGCATAGGACAATAACTCATAGAAGTATGAGATAGGCCACCTTCTCTTAACAGAGTTATCCACAAAAGACAACCTGTTAGGATGAATGTTTGGAACTAACCATGATAAGAAATGAATATCACTTGGCTTTGATATTTTCAACATAGTTGCTACTTCATCCCTGTTTGGGTTTTTCAAATACTCACTAATCATAGGGAATATATCAATCTCGTAGTTCTTAGGTTCTACTGCTCTAGGTGAAATCATCTCTTGCTCTATCTTCTTACCTGCTCTCTTTAGTTTGCATAAAGAGAATATAACCTTCGGCACTGATTTCTGATTATCCGAAATGAGAATAACCTGACCACCATACTCTAACATGGTTTTCTTTATCAAATCAGTTTTAGGTTTGTAATGCACTTCATCAATAATTATTCCCCTCTCTATGGGGATGCTATAATTATCAGTAATGTCATATTCATTAGCATACATGATAATAGGGTTATCTGATACTAAGGACAGTGCTTTGTCCATCTTATCCATTAGTGTGTTCCCTACTATTATCATTGGTTTGTTATTCATATGTTTATTCGCCGTCTGTATTAGGCTCATTCATTCTCACTTCCATTATTTCTCTGTAACTACTGTGGCAATTTCCACATTGTATGTTTGCTACATACCATTTGAGTTGTTCTTCTTCCTGCACTCCGACCTCAAAACCAAAGTGCTTATCTCCACATTCTCTACAACCATCCATTAGTAATCTAATCAAATGGTTCTTGATAACCTCATCATCAGTAAGTGCTAATGCGAGAGCAGGAGATTTTGATAGGTTAGCCCTCATCACTTCCATTGCACAAATAGAACATAGCGTCTCGTAGTTACTATCCCCTTCTCTTCTATTGCAACGACCACATAGCATTTAGAGAACCCCCTTCATTCTGAGGATTTCATCTAATCCCTTTGCAGTTCTATGTCTCTTATTTTCTACTATCGAAAGTATCACTAGAAACCGCATCCAACTATCCTTACTTTCTTCACTACCAATTGTTAGCAAAGAGTCATGTGCGTCAGGAATATAGGCTTCTACGAAATTGCGTATGTGTTCTAATCTACCTATCCTCAATATGGGTCTTGGCCTAACTTTTGATTCAACGTCTTTGATAGTTGAATATATCCCATTCTGCATGAAGACCCGTTGTATCTTTTGCAAGAGGAACATGTCTCCTCTTATCACAATGGATAGTTTCACCTTGTAGCCCAAGTCATGGTTCTTGTCTTTGTTTACCACAGATACAGGCTTTGCAAGAATAGCACAAACCCCTGTAATTATGTCCTTGTTAAGACCAACAACAGAAGTCAAGTTCCACATGTTTATCTCCCGTAATTATAGGCACATAAAGGTTTACCCTATGCTATCATCTGAACGTCTAACATGGAGTTACACTCCTTAGCGTATTTATCCTGTCTGATTCTAAGCACTCTTGGAAAACGAAGTCCATAATTGCCGTCTGAATCTCTAGAAATCAAATCACATGTAATCTCTAGAACTATTCTAGGTAACACATGGAAGGTTTCAGCGTCATATTTCTCCACTATCTTCTTCAACTCAGTTGTTAGATACACTAAATCACCTTCTGATAATCCAGTGCCAACCGAACCTATTGGTGTAAAACCAGTAGGGGTAGAATCATCCTTCACAGAGATTCCAAATGAACCAAACACATTCCTTCTCTTTCCATCACCATATTTGGCAGACGTAATTACAACGTCTAAATCAATTCTAGGTGGCTTATGTTTCATCATAGAGTTAGTTCTTTTACCTGCGTTATACGGGGCTTCTAAATCTTTAATCATAACTCCTTCAAAGCCCTCGTTAATCGCCATATTGTATGCTTTTTCAATATCACCATCAGTGTATGAGTCTGCTCTATTCCACGAAGGGAAATCCGGCATGTGCATCAATCGTTCTCTATATGGATTCTCTACTAAATTAGTTCCCATGTAAAACAATATGTCAAAGATAACAAGGTGAACTGGACAATCGTGAACTGCACTTTCAGTGTCCTTAGAATGAACTCTTGTTGCTAATTTCTTATGCTCCGCAGGAACATTAGACCCCTCTCTTTCCACTGGATATATTTCAGTGTCTAAGATGAAAGTGCTTGCGTTGAATGTTTTAACTAATTCAACAACATCAGGATACTGTCTTGTTACGACCTTACCTTTACGGTTGAATATAATTACACTGTCTCTTTCTCTGTGTATCTGATACCTATTACCATCATATTTGAAATCAATAATGTAACTAGCAGGTGTCTTATACGGAGATTTGTATTTCTTAGCAAGAGAACATGGGATATATTTTCCAACCCCTGTTATTGTAGGTGGGGTATTTCCATTTGAAAGATACCTAAACACCTCAGAGGCGGAATGTATCTTTAGGTATGAATCAATTTCCTCAGTTGGAAACCTCCTCTTCAATACTCTAGCCATTGCTTTAGTTCCAATACCGTTTCTCGGATGCCTAAGCCAATAGCGGATAAACCACTTAACCTCTAATGCAGACATTTCATTTAGTGACTCACTAATTGTTGTGTATGAGTTACTGTTGATAGAAGAACAATCCAATGTTAGAATAGAATATAGATTCCTGATTGTTAAATTAGAATCCTCATTCCATTCATCCTCTAAGAACATCTTGAGTCCTTCGCCTAAATCACCCCAAATATCTGCTTGAGTGTTTACTTCATCCTCAAACATCTGCAAAGAATTGGCTAACCAAGTTACGGCTCTTTTGTTACCGATGTTATTCTTGTCTATGTTCAATGATAGAATATCTAAAACAAGTTGAGGGTCAGAGAATGAACTCAATGACTCATCTATTATTGTAATTTTATCAGTTGTTCTATCCTGCTGTTCTATTGCTTCACACATTCTTGCAAATCTAATTAGACTCATCCTTACTCACCTTATTCTTATTGTTTATTTTGACTAACGCCTTTACTAACGTGTCTAACTCTTCCATATTTATTCTTATGCCCTTTCTAGTGGGCTTACCATCACTATACCATCTAATGTCTACGACATCTTTCTTCCAGTATGTTCCTGCTTTCACTAACATCTCCGATGTAGCGTTTCTAGGTATTCTTGCTATTGTTTCAAAATCATCACTCATGCATACCAACCTTCCTTAAATCTATTCAATTCCTTTAGCGAAGTGAAGGTTCGTATGCCCTCAACATCATCTACTCTAGATGCAATATACACTACTCCACCTAGACTGCTAACTTTGATTATCTCATATGTTCTATTCTCAGGATGCTCAAACACTTCCATTGTCTCTATCTCCGGCACTAAGCCGTAATGCTTAGACAAGTCAGAACTGATTGAACTGATATTGTTAGCCACATACTTCACAATCAATGCCTTTTGAATAGGCACTTTAGCGTCAACCACCAATTTTATTTTACCACTCTTTTCACATACCTTACATTTATTCCCTTCACAAATAGGACAGGGAATCTCCGCAGGTAGTGGAGTTGGAAACTGGACAGTTACTGCTTTCTTTTTCATTCTCGACCATTCCATACACGATACTTCATTTCATATTCAACGGTTACGTCAAATGGAAATGTAGCAAACATAAGTGTGGCATTGCCAAACTGTGGTGCGTATCCTGTATTCCAAAGGAGGCCATCTTGGTCTAAGTGTCCTGTAATGTAAAACGAATAGTTGTTAAACAATACAGAGTTATTCACTATGTCGAAACTAAGATGTGTTACATTGTAGTGAAAATAGTCTAACTCAATCATACCATGTGTGGTATTGACATCTACCCAAACGGTTTCCTGTGTTGAGTTATTTACATCATTGATTAGATATGTGAATGAACCACTAACAGTAATCCAATCCTTTGGTGCTTCTTCCTCAGAACCATACACCTCTTCAGGTGAAGGTAGGGTGCATCCAGTTAGTAGCGTTGTCATCATTAGTAGTGCTAGTATTTTCGTGTAGTTCATGCTTCCATCCTCCTTAGTGTGGTATCAGCAACAGTGTATAGAGCGACCCCTTCCTTATCGGCCACATATTGTGCTGTGTCTCGTATCATTCCAAGTAGTTGTCCGATATTTTCTGAACGTATCAGAAACTTATCTAAGTCACATTCTAAGGATAGAAGCCTATCCTGCACATCTCCTTTTTCGGGGTCTACACACATGCGCTCTAATTCAGCGATTCTGTCTTCTAATTCCTTTATTTTGTCTTCACTCATACTTCTTCATCTCCATAAAAATCATCTATTGATGGTGTATCCTGCACATCATAGACATATGGTTCGCCCTCTACGTGTAGGTTTTCAGTCTTTCCTTGTCGCTTTAGTTCCCTCAAAAGGTCTTTTTCATGCTGAACTTCCATCATAATTTCAAATGCTCTGACTAGTTTCTTACTATCATAGTCAACCATTTCATAGATACCATTCTTCTCAACCATACAGGTTTCTAGCATCTTTCTCATGTGGCAAACTAAATCAGTCATCTCTTTCAAATCCTTTACTAAGAGTTTCACACCTTTAGCAAGGTCAGTTGCTTCTTCTACTAATTGTTTATTCTTATTCATTTTCTTCATTCTCCTTTACTGTTGGGAATACTGCCTCTTGAAAGGTAAGTAAATCCGCTTCTTCAAATGTAGCAGTAAAAATACTACCACTAACCATATGAATATCTACATCAAATGTATTCTTCTTCAACATACCTCGCTGAACCTCATTAACACATAGCGCACTAATGTCGCTCACCTTGAGTGTAGTCAGTCCCGATTTAGTCGGGAGTTTAATTACTCGCGGGTGAAAACTCATTCCTCTTCACCACCAACAAAATACTCAGAACCTGCCCACTTTTCTGCTTCAGAAATAGTGTGTGTTAATCCTATACTCCAATCTTCATGCTTTCTAAATTCCTTCATATACCAATCAGGGTTGGTCTTTTGCATATCTTCGATAATTTTTAGATATTGTATTGCATTTCTCAGTGTTGCTCTATCAGATATAGTTGTGGAGTGTCTGCGTCTCATTCCTCTTCACTTCCAGTATACGTTGTTTCTTGTTCAAGTAATCCATAAAACACCTTCTTGGCTAGTATAGTCTCAGGGTTGAATGCAAGGTATTGGTTATCTCCCAACACAATTGCAGACTTTAGGATAGGCTTCCATGTGTTTATGGTCTTCCAATCCGTTCCACTGAAATATGCATGTCCAAATGGGTGGGTGTGTATCCAACACTTAATCGGAATTTGCATTGCAGAGCCATTAACCAACTCATCTTCATGCCCTTCAAAGGACACAAAGGATGGGTTGCCACTACTGATATACAAGTCATCCTTGTTATCAACAATAACCTGCACTTCCATTCCCTTTAACGCATCGAGAGACATCTTCCATATTGATGTTAGAAATATCTCTGTTGAGTTATTTGGATATAGGAATTCTATATCATCTCTTACATCTCCAAACACATCTCGTATATGTCCTTTCCAATCAAAATCTTCCATCGTTTCTGTTATTTCTATTTCTTCATTCATTTTTTCATCTCCATTATTTTCTTCATAGGGTAAATCATACCCTCGTTTTCCTGCTCCCATTTACTCTTCCTCCTTAATTTTACTAGACGCTCTTTCCAATTGTAGCCAATCAGAGAACGTCAAATGCTCATTTATCGTTCCATCCAATAGTGCTTGTTCATACGAATCACGCACTTCTTGAAATCTTCTTCCCATTCTACTCATATGTCCACCTTCTTATTTTCGCATTTGCTACAACTGCATAATACTGTAATTCTTGCGTGAGCGAATTTTTCTTTCAGGCATTCATCCTTACTCATCCTACCACCTCGTATATCTCACCGCACTCGGAACAGTCATACTCACATCTCAGCGTGATAGAGGAATCAACCCCTCTCCAAGTGTCATACTTGTAGCCATTATCAACACAGATGTAGGCGAGTTTGTAACCGTAGTCGTCTAGTAGAACCTCGTGGCCGTATTGACCAACTGCTTCACAACCCATACATTCACTCATCATGCTCCCCCCAAATTATCTATGATTAAATCCTGCTTGTTGATAAATTCATGATAGGCTTGATGTCCTGCAATAAATCCACCTGCATGTCTCTTTGTTCCTAAGAACTCTTCACCACAGGCAGGACATGTTACTTTCACTATCTCTGCCTGTTCGTAATAGCCATCAGTTGATATTACGTTAATCATTTCATCTACCATTCCTTCATCAATATCTTCTATTTTCTCTTCTTCTTTACTCATTCTTCATCTCTCCATTACACATATCGCATTTCATTTTCATAACCTACTGTCTTTCAAATAATCAATAATCGAATTAGCACCTGAAATAATCTTCTCATGTTCTGTGTCAATTAGAGTTGGAACACTTTTAACCCCTAGAGGAATAGTTCCATCAGGGTTATCAATATCTACAAAATGAAACTTATCCAAATCACCATTAGATTCTAACCATGTTTTTATTTGTTTACATGGCCCACACCATGTAGCCGTAAAAATTGTCAAACTCATCATTCTTCCTCCATTCGCGCTAATCTTTCTGTGTCATGTTTACTATTTCTCTGCATTAATTGCATTAACAGAACCATGTTTTCTCTTCTTTCTCTATCCATTTTTTTCACCTCATGTATTTTATTAATGGTTTGAATCTACTAGTAAGTGGAAGTTCTAATGACTCCCTCTTACTAGGAGGAAGTTTAGTTTTCTTGAGTTGGGGGGATAGTATTCTACGTTTATACTGTTCTTTCCACATAACCTGAACACAATCATTACAGAACCTTCTTGTTTCTACTAAGTGTTCAGGAACTAACTC
>Ga0110931_1000136_pt1 | contig 29547 bp, 34 predicted proteins | sample 4_EtaG_FD_79333 | JGI IMG/M metagenome (GOLD analysis project Ga0110931, IMG submission 79333) | Marine viral communities from the Subarctic Pacific Ocean - 4_ETSP_OMZ_AT15127 metaG (version 2) (version 2) | ecosystem: Environmental > Aquatic > Marine > Oceanic | place: Pacific Ocean | collected... | reverse complement strand
ATATTAATGTTTAAAGGTTAGGAGAAGTTATGGACGTAGGAGCGACAAATCCTGCCAACCAAATAGCTTGGAGGCAGGTAGCAGAGCAGAAGTACCAAAGGTTAATGGATGATCTTCAGGTTGAAGAACGCAAACAGAGAGTGGAGCAATTAAACACTACACTCTATGTGGCTAAAAATAATAAGATACAACTTCAATCGGGGAAAGCCCCGACTAATCTTAATTTTTTGGTTTAAACATGGTAGAAAAAAAGAAAGCAAAATCTAAAGTAAATCAAGCTGGTAATTATACCAAGCCAACCATGAGGAAGACGCTGTTTAATAAGATCAAGGCAGGATCGAAGGGTGGTAAGTCTGGTCAGTGGTCAGCTCGAAAAGCACAGATGCTTGCTAAACAATACAAAGCCAAAGGTGGAGGCTATAAAAATTAATGGCTTTAAAGAAATCACAGAAGTCTTTAAAAAAATGGACAAAACAAAAGTGGCGAACTAAGTCAGGCAAGCCATCGACTCAGGGATCTAAAGCCACGGGAGAACGGTATCTGCCAGAGAAAGCAATCAAGTCTTTGTCTTCTAAAGATTATGCAGCTACAACTAAAAAAAAACGAGCCGACACTAAAAAAGGTAAGCAGCACAGTTCGCAGCCCAAGAAGATTGCCAAAAAAACAAGATCTTATAGGAAAAAATAATGTCATCTAAAAAAGATCCTCGACTATCTAGAGCTGGGGTCAGTGGCTTTAACAAGCCTAAGCGTACACCTAACCATCCCAAGAAATCCCATGTTGTTGTGGCAAAAGAAGGTGACAAGGTAAAGACTATTCGCTTTGGGCAGCAGGGTGTTAAGACAAACCAGACAGTTGGACAACGTAAAGCGTTTAAATCAAGGCATGGTAAAAACATTAAAAAAGGCAAAATGTCAGCCGCTTACTGGGCAGATAAAGTGAAGTGGAGTCCTAGTAAAACTAAATCACCATCTAAGAAATGGAAGAAAGGATCTTAATATGGGGTTTAAGTTAAGTGCAGGGTTAGGGTTGGCTTTGGTTGTTCTGGCAGGGTCTTTCAAAATGTACTATGACAAAACTCAAGCAGAGATCGAGGCGTTTTATTTGCAGTTAGAGCAGTCTATCCAAAACCAAAAAACTCTTGAAAGTACTATTGAGCAGCAAAACGATAACTTAAAGCAAGCTGTTGAAAATCAAGAAATGATGATTAGTCAGGTTGAAAAGCTAACAAAAGAAAATATGGTAGCTCAGAACGAGGTCACTGATATTAGAAAAAAGTTTTCACGGCATTCTATGGATGTGTTGTCCATCAGAAAGCCCAAACTAATAGAGAATATTATAAATCGCGGTACGAAATCAGTACTCAATGATCTTAAAGTTATTACCGATGAAACTCAGTTTGATGAAAATACTGATATTCCTAGTACTTCTGCTAGTTAGCGGTTGTTCTCTTCTTGGTTCAAAGAGAGATATACCAGAAGTTAAGCCGGTAGAAGTTGTTACGATTGTAGAAAAAGCGCCGGTTTACCATCCGCCTTTACCGAATCAGATAGATCCTGTTCCTGTTGAATGGACAGTGTTAAATCCAGAGCTGATGCAAGAGTATCTAGACGACCTAGAAGACGGTAATGCTCCGACTAATGCTTGGTATTCTTTGACAACAAAGGGATACGAAAACCTTTCTACCAATATGGCAGAGGTTAAGAGGTATCTAAGACAGGTAATTAGCATATTAAAATATTACCGAGAAATAGATAATAAGGAACAAGATGAAGATAAGTGAAGACGGATTAGAGCTTATAAAGAAATTTGAAGGATGCGAGACCTCCGCATACCAAGACAGTGTTGGTGTTTGGACAATAGGATTTGGTCATACCAAAGGTGTTGAGGAGGGTCAAACTTGCTCGATGGAAGACGCAGAGACAATGCTTGCAGATGAGATGGATGAGTATGAAGGTTATATTAACGACATGGTAAGAGTTGATCTTCAGCAGCATGAGTTTGATTCCTTGGTTGCGTGGGTTTACAACCTTGGCCCAACAAACCTTGGTGAGAGTACAATGCTTAAAGTTCTTAATGGTGGTCAGTTTGATCGTGTTCCAGATGAGATGAATCGATGGACTCGCGCTGGTGGAGAGGTTCTTGAGGGTTTGGTTAGAAGAAGACAGGCTGAGTCCTTGATGTTTCAGAATTTAGATTGGAGACAAGTTTAATGTCACAGTTTCCCGGAGGTCGAAGTCCTTATGGCCCAAGTCCGTTTGGCGGTGGTTTTGGCGGAGGAATGAGAAATCCTACGCCTTATGGCGGTGGTATAGCTGGAGGTCTAATGAATAGGCCGCCGCCGTTTATGCCACAACAACCTATGCCGCAGATGCCTATGGATGGAGGCTACGATGGTAGCGGGTATGCGGGTGGATTGATGGCTAAGATGGGAAACCCGCCTAGACGTATGCCGGGAGGCCCAAGCAAAGGTGGAACAACATCTATACCTATACGACCTAGCAGAGGAGGCGCTCCTTGGGGTGGCTACAATCCAAATGCTGAATCCCCCGGAGGGCCGGGAAAAGGCAGATTGCCGGGTTATGGCGGAAGGGGTAGGGGTCAATCAAGAGGTGGGTCGTGGTTTAATAGAGGAAGAGGAATGCCCGGAGGGCCGGGAAAGGCTAGAAACCCAAGAAAACAAACAATGCAGCCTGAACCATTTGGTCAGAAGGGAAACAATCCTCCTCAACCATTTTTTGGAAACAATCCTCCTCAGGTTGATCTTAGTCAGAAGCAAAGACCGATATACAGTGGCGGCCCTGCTGTTCCTGATTTTGGTCAAATAAGAACTCAAGGGCCAATGAATATGCCTCAGTCGCCTTTCATGGGTTATCAAGGCCAGATTGGAAGGCCGCAACCAATGCCTTTTCAGGGAGGTCAAATGAGAATAGCTGCTGGTGAGATGGGGGGTAATCAAAGAATGCAGGGTTTATGTACTACTAAGTTTTCTGTTGGCGGCGGGTACGGACAAGACCCGATGCTGAATCCTATGGCTCAACAGGCTCAACAGGGGTTTATGGGTGAGGTTGGTCAAGCAAGAACGCAAGGGCCAATGAGTTCGCCTTTTATGAGGCAGCAAATGGGGTTTTATGGTGGCGGCATAATGGATCTTTATCCTAGATAATGGCTTTAACTAAGATACAATTTGCCCCCGGCGTCAATAAGGAAGGCACTGAGTACACAGCCGATGCTGGGTGGTTTAAATCAGACAAGATCAGGTTTAGAAAAGGCCGTCCTGAAAAGATTGGAGGCTGGGCTAAATATTCTGTTAATACCTTTCTTGGGGTCTGCCGATCACTACATGATTGGGCTTCTTTAGAGTCTATACGGTATATAGGTCTTGGCACTCATTTAAAGTTTTACGTCAATCAAGGTGCAAACTTTCATGATGTAACGCCTATCAGGTCAACAACATCTGCTGGAGATGTGACGTTTTCAGCGAGTAATGGTAGTTCAACAATAACAGCTACAGATACTGCTCACGGCGCTAATGTTAATGACTTTGTAACCTTTTCTGGAGCGTCTTCTTTAGGTGGACTTGTAACTGCCGCAGTACTCAATCAGGAGTATCAGATTACCGCTGTTACTTCTGCAAATGCGTTCACATTTACCGCTAAAGATACGGATGGAGACACAGTTACAGCAAACGCAAGCGATAGCGGTAACGGAGGATCAAGCGTTGTCGGCGCTTATCAGATAGGCGTTGGACTTAACGCTTACGTTGAGGGTACTGGTTGGGGCGCTGGAGCATGGGGTGATGGTACTTTTGGTTCTGTTAGCTCGATAGGAGCTTCTGCCCAGCTTAGGCTTTATAGCCAAGATAACTTTGGCGAAGATTTAATATTCAATGTTAGAGGCGGCGGAGTTTATTATTGGGATGAGTCTTCTGGCACATCTGTCAGAGGGGTTGATTTAAGTGCTTTAGGCGGTGCGTCTAATACGCCAACAGCCGCTCTTCAAGCGCTAGTTTCTGATGTAGACCAGCACGTTGTTTGTTTTGGAGTAAATACTATTGGATCAAGCACCATTGATCCTTTGCTTGTTAGGTGGTCTGACCAAGAAAGCGCCGCTGATTGGACTCCAACATCTACCAATACTGCCGGTGGTGCCAGAATAAACTCTGGATCAAAGATTGTTGGAGCTGTTCAGGCTAGGCAAGAAATACTGATTTTCACTGACGCAAGTTTGCACAGTATGCGTTTTGTTGGGTCTCCGTTTATTTTTCAATTTAGTACATTAAGTACTGATATATCTATGATATCTCCTAATGCTGCGGTTAACGCTAGAGGCGTTGTTTACTTCATGGATAAGGGTAATTTTTATACATACAACGGCGCTGTCCAGCCGCTTCAGTGTAGTGTATTAGATTATGTATTTAGCAATATTAATTTAAGTCAGGCGTATAAGGTCTTTGCTGCTGAGAATAACGCCCATTCGGAGGTTACTTGGTATTATCCTATTGGGAGTGGCGATACAGAAATTACCAACTATGTCACTTATAACTACATAGAGAATCTTTGGTCTGTAGGAACGTTGGTAAGAGGAGCATGGTTAGGTGCTGCAACAAGGGATAATCCTTTAGCAACGTCAATCATTACTTCTACAGATGCTAATTATCTTTATAATCACGAAACAGGTTATGACGCTGACGGGTCTGCAATGACTGCATATGTTGAATCTGGAGATCTTGAGCTTAGTGATGGAGAGGTTTTTACTTTCATCAGCCGTATCATTCCAGACTTTAACTTTAGCGGAGATACGGACGATGCTTCTTTAGACATCACACTTAAAGGTAGCAACTTCCCTCTAGAAGATGCCTCAACACTTTCCACATCAACAATCACTAATAGCAGCACACAGGCTTATGTAAGAACAAGGGCTAGGCATTCAATTGTAAGACTTGAAAGCACTGGAACTGGTTTTGGCTGGAGGCTGGGTGATATAAGATTGGATATGAGAACAGACGGTAGAAGATAATGGCATCACAAAGACAAGAGCCTCTTCCAATAGCTCCAGATGAATATGACGTTTTAAATGAACGTCTTAATAGAAGAACAATTGAGCTTGTTTTCCAGACAATAGAAAACGATGTTCAACTAGCTAAAACGCAAGGAGACAAAGACGGCTCCTTGGCTATGCGACGATTTCAGTTTCTTTTGATGGGTGCCTCTTGACTGATGTAATTAAGGTATTAGGTCAAGTTGCTCCTTCGGCAACAACAGCGACTACGCTATACACGGTTCCAGACTTAACGCTAACCACGGTTAGTTCTTTGGTTGTCTGTAATCGTAGTGGCTCTGGCGTAACCTATAGGGTTTCGGTCAGGGTTGCTGCTGCTGGCGCAGATAACAAACAGTATTTATTTTACGACAAAGCTTTAGCGGCCAACGCGACAGATGCTCATGTGATTGGTATAACATTAAACCAAGCAGATGTAGTCACAGTTTATGGTAGCGATGGCAACTTAACATTCAACCTATTCGGGGTGGAGACTAGTTAGTATGAATCAACAACAATACCCAATGGAAGGGATTGCAGAGCAATTAGCCAATCAAGGTCGCTATGGCGACACGATGCTTATGCACGTTAACCCCGCTGAAGTAGAGGGGATTGCCTCTCTTGTTCCGGGTGGTCTTCCAAGAAATCCGATGACAGGGCAGCCAGAAGCCTTTATAGGCATGATATTAAGCTTAATAGCTAAACCATTGCTCACCAAAGGGGTAGCTGCCCTTGGCGCTAAGGCGGGCGCTGGGGCGCTAGGAAGCGCATTGACGGGTTTAGCGGGCAGTTCTGCTGCAATGACAGGCATAACTTCTGGTCTTATTGAGACAGCTAGAACAGGCGATATTAAGAAAGGATTTGCTTCTGGTCTTATGGGTGCTGGTATTGGTAAAGCATTAGGTGCTGCGACTGATGCTATGGACACAGGTATAGGTGAAGCTACTGAAAATATTGAAGGGCTTACGGGGCAGCTCAATACTGCAAAGGGAACAATATCTGATCTTACTAACCTTCAAGCTGCGGGAACCAAATTGAACCCAAATCAACTTGAGGCTTTAAAGTTAGCCGACACTGCTCAAGATACTTTAACAAAAGGTTACAGCATTGGTGGTGATTATGGGCCTTCTTTTAGTTCTGGTGTTGGAAAAATAGCTGAAGCTGAAGACGTTCTTCAGCAAGCTCGCATTGCTGCTGGTTCAGGCACAGAAGGTTATAAGTCTTTAGGTGATGTATTTCAGCCTGAAGGATTCAAAGCTGGCGTTAGCTCTATAACAAGCCCAGAAGCCTTCTTACCATTAGCTCTTGGAGCAAGTCAGCGAGCAGAGCTTGACTACCAAGATGCTATGGACGCTGAAGGTAGGCGAAGAGAAGAGGAAAAAGCCGCAGAAGAGCAAGCATCTAGAGACTTAATGGAGCAAAGCTTTGCTGATATTAGAAGGGATTACCCTGAAATGCGTAATGAATACAACCCATACGCGATGGCTCAAGGCGGTATCATCTCTATAGATCCATCTCAATACGCTCAAACCCTACAGGGTTTATCTGATGTTGCAGGGCCAATCAATATGGAAGCGGGTGGCCGTACTGAATTTGAAATAGCCCAGTCTTATCCTTCTGTTGGAGGAAAGGGTGGCGCTGCTGGCATGGGTGGTGGTTATAATGCTGGTGGGGCAAAATCAAGACAAGCACAAATAAGAGGAGCAACTCTTGTTAAACCCGGAGAAGGTTATCGTCCGGGGTTTGATGCAGAACATCGGTTTTTTCAAAATATAAAGAAAGATGTTCCAAGCATTCCCACCCCTGTCGTTCCTCCAGAAATTGATCTTCCTTATTTTCCAGATGACAACGTTTCACTTCCTGCAATTGTTAGAGGTGGTGAAGATTTTGCTATGCCCGGAGGCATGGGTAATATTTCAGAGTTTTCCGAAGATTTTGGAGGAGAAGTATTTCCTATGATGGGGAAGAGTGCAGCTCAGCAAAAAGCTCAGCAAATGTTAGAGGAAGATCTTCCGGCAAAGCGCCCCATTCCAACAGCTCGACTTGAAGAAAAATCTGACACTCCTGAAAGAATTGCTCAATCTGAGGTTATGGACGAATCCTATATTTCAGATTTTAATCCAAGGGATTTTATGGGAAGGATTGGTGTGGCGGGTATGCAAGAAGGAGGGCTAGCTGAATTAGCAGCTCAAGCAGCCGCAGAGCCATCTGTTGATGATGCTCAGTACGGTCAATTAATAGAGCAAACAGCTATGGCTCTTCTTGGTCAAGTATCTGAAGAAGAAGCCGAAATAATTATTAATCGGTTTATAGATGAATTTGGTCAAGAAGCTTTCCAGATGCTTAGAGAACAGGTTCTTCAGGGAGTTGTTCCAGACGCTCAGACCCAAGGCTTAGTAGAGGGCGAAGGTGGCGGCATGGATGATCAGGTTCAAGGCATGATTGGCGACCAACAAAGAGTCGCTGTTAGTCCCGGTGAGTTTATTGTTCCGGCAGATGTAGTTTCTGGTCTTGGAGATGGTGATACTAGCGCTGGCGCAGATGAATTAGACGATATGATGCAAAGAGTTCGAGTTGAAAGAACCGGCACACCACAACAACCGCCTAGACTTTCGGCGGGAGGGCTATTGCCAGCATGAAAAACTTGCTAGAGGTGGACGACTCCATAATAAGGGATATTTCTAGAGAGCCTAAAGTTAAGCGAAAGAACGCTCCTAGAGAAGTTACTCATACGATAACGTTAGTTCCTCCTCATTATATAGAAACGCTTTGGGAGGATGTTAAGCATCATGTTGCCAAAGCTGTTGTTAGGTCTAAAGGTAGGTGGACGTTAGATAGTTTGAAAGAGGCTTTAATTTTTGATCATCAAAGTTTATGGCTTGCTTTTGATAAAGATCATCACATTGATGGTATTGGTACTACTGAGATTGTTGGATACCCCGGAAAGAAAATGCTGGCTGTGCAGTTCTTGGGTGGGGATAATTTTAATGATTGGGTTTGGGATATTAACCAAAGGTTTCAAGATTGGGCTAAAGAAAACGGTTGTTCAGGCATAGAGGCCACTGCAAGAATGGGCTTTTGGAAATGGCTTGAGCAGGACGGATATGAAAGAGCCTATGTTATTTATGAAAAGAGGTTTGTAGATGGGTAAAAGTAAAGGGCCAAGCGGCCCACAAGAAGTCACACAAACAACGTCAAACATACCAGAGTTTGCTAAACCGTTTTACCAAGAACTTATGGGTAGAACGATGTACGAGACTACTCGTCCATATGAAGCATACCCGATGCAAAGATTGGCTGATTTTACCGACTATGAAAATCAAGCAATGGGCGGAATGGCCAACATGGCTGCGGCTGGAGATCCTGCCGAAATAGGAATGGCTTCTAGTTTTGCCCAAAAAGCGGGTCAATGGACTCCCGGTCAACTGTCTTCTGGATATACAGCAGGAGATATATCTTCTGGATACAATGCCGGAAACTTATCAAACCGATTCCAAGCTGGACAAAGACAGGTTGGCTATCAACCCGGACAATTTGATGCAGGGTACACGCCCGGAACGATGGATATGGGTTATGGGGCAACAGACTACCAATCTGGTTATCAGGCAGGGCAATTTGACCCCGGATACCAAGCAGGAATAAGGGAGTCTGGCTATCAAGCTGGAGATATTGCTAGGCAGTATTCAGGGCCAATGTTTGAAGCGGGGACATCTACAGATCCCTCTCAAATTCAAGATTACATGAATCCGTATACTCAGTTAGTTACAGACACTCAGAAAAGAGAAGCAAGAAAGCAGTCAGATATATCAGGATCTAACATTGCTCAACAAGCAGCCCAGTCAGGAGGTCTTGGCGGTTATCGAGAGGCGATAATGCAGTCCGAAAGAGAGGGTAATTTAGCTCAACAACTTCAAGATATACAGGCTACGGGAGATCAAGCTGCTTATCAGCAAGCAATGCAAGCAATGGAAGCTGATCGTGCGGCTAGACTACAAGAAGCTCAGTTCGGAACTCAGGTTAGAGGTCAGGATATACAAGCATTCCAAGCTGGCGAAGGTGCGTTGCAAAGTCAAGAGCAAATGCAACAACAAGCTTTTCAAGCAGGAGAACAGGCTAGACAAGAAGCCGCTAGAATGGGGCTTTCCGCACAACAACAGGAAGAATCTGCTAGGCAAGCCGAGGAATCCGCTAGACTTGCTGGGTCTCAATTCCAAGAAAGCACTCAAGCAAGGCTTCAAGACTTTAAAAATCAGAAGTTTCAAGCTGAAGAGCAAGCCAGACAAGAGGCTTCAAGGCTTGGTTTGTCTGCGGCAGAGATGGAAGATAGAGCCAGACAAGCTGGTGAGCAGTTTCAGCAAGCTCAGTTTGGTCAGAATGAAGAGCTTAGAATGGCTCAACAGCAAGAGGACAGAGCTGTATTTGACGCTCAAGAAAGAGCTAGACAAGAAGGCGCAAGACTTGGTCTTAATGCTCAAGAGATACAGGAGAGAGTTAATCAAGCTGAGAACCAAGCAAGAATGGCTGCCCAAGAGTTTAATATCGGGACAAGCGAAAGGGCTGCTAGGATGGGCCTTGACGCCGCTCAGTTCTTAGGAGGTCTAGGCGGTCAACGTCAGGATATGGCGTATGATCGATTGCGGAATTTACAGGCTGCCGGTCAGATACAAAGAGAACTTGGTCAAAGGGGTTTGGATATTGGTTATCAAGACTTCTTGAGGCAACAAGCGTTCCCAAGAGAGCAGCTTGCTATGCTTAGCGCGATGCTCCAAGGATTACCCATACAACCCGGAACAACTACATCATCATTTGGAACCGGCCCTAGCGATATGCAACAAATGCTTGGCACAGGTATAGGTGGTGTTGGCCTCTACAACGCTATGAGAGGGCGGTAGATGAATATATTAGAAGTTGAAGACATTATAAAAGGCTTGCCAGATCAAGCCCTTCAAAAGGAAGCACAAGCCCCTACAGGCAATGTTCCGCAATTCTTGGTTGTCTCTGAAATACAGAGAAGAACTGATATGCGTAAACGCTTCCAGTCTCAACAGCAAGAACAACCTCAAGGAACTATTTCTCAGCAAATAGTTCAGGAAGGTATCGCCTCTTTAGCGCCTCAACCTCCTCAAGGTATGCCACCGCAAGGGATGCCACAGGGTATGCCTCCCCAAGGAATGCCTCCTCAAGGTATGCCTCCTCAAGGTATGCCTCCGCAGGGAATGCCTCCGCAAGGAATTCCGCAAAATCAGTCGCCTGCCCAACCAATGTACAGAGGCGGTGTGGTAGAGATGCAGTCAGGGAGACAAGCAACGATAGGCCCGTTCCCAGAAGAGGAGGAAGATGAGAACCCTTATCCGGGTGTACTTCTTGGGGGCAGAAACCCAATGAGTATTAGGCAGTTTGATCAAGACTGGGAGGGTGAGACAGGGACATACACAACTCCAAAAGGCGGCAAGTTTGTTGAGTACGAAAGCCCAGAATACAGTTTTAGAGCGGCTGACAGGTTATTAAGGAACTACGGCGGAACTCATGGGATAAACACTATAAGAGATGTGATTAACCGTTATGCTCCTCCAAGCGATGACAATCCCACTGAAAGCTATGTAGATTTTATTTCAAAGCGATCCGGTATTGATCCAGATGCAGAGATAGATCTTTCAGATCCATTCACTAGAAGTAACATCCTTTCTCCAATGGCTCAGTTTGAGTCTCAAACAACCATTTCTCCAGAGGGGATAAGAGATAGCATTGCTTCTGTTGATCAGAACTATGCTGCGCTAATGCCTGAAAGAAGGATAGACCCTAGGATTCCAAATATAGACACGTCTATTGATATACCGGGACAAACGTTTGAGCAGCCAAGACAGCCTGTTGCTACAGGAGACTTTAATGTTTCACAAGAGATTGTAGGGGCAGAACCGTACATACCCCCAATGTATAGCGAGAATCGGTTTGGCGGGGCAGAAAATATGGACGCCCTCCTTTCCGCGATTATGGATGGAAAGTCCTTTCCTAAGCGGGAGAGCGGAGAAAGGCGGGGTTCTGTTGCAAGGCTTCCTGTTAAAGATAGACAAGCTGGTGATTTTACAAAAGCAATTGCTGGGGCTATCGAAGCAGACGCTAAGAAGACCAAAGGTTCAGATATTACTGAGGAGTCTGCTGAGCTTGTTGAGGGCTTTAAGGCTGGAGCAACCGGACTTCCTGTTGTTGTGGCTAAAGAGAAGAAGAAATCGGAAGATCTTTTTGCTGGAGCAAGAAGAGCTGAAGACCTTCTTGCCAGTATGTCAGGCCCAGAAAGAGCCGCCGAGCTTGTTAGGTATGTAGATAAAAAGAGAGCCTCTTCTGCTGCTGACTCTGTTGGAGAAGGAGCTACTCGCGCAGAGTTTATGGCTGGGATGACAGGCCCAGAAAAAGAAGATGTATTTATTCCGGCAACAGACCCCTACGCTATGGTTGGAGATGTTATTCAGTCTGCTCAGCCAGTAGAAGAAGAGCCTAGCTTTTTAGATAGGTTAAGTAGGTATTACAGGCCGGGATCAAATATACAAGAAGAGATTAAAGAAGATTCTTTAGATGTATCTTCTGAATCATCTTCTTTTCTTTCTAAGCTTTTTACATCTGGAAAACCTCAAGCGCAAATAAGAGCGGAAAGCGATGCTGAATTGAAAAGGGTATTAGGCGCTGATCATCCGGCATTTAATGTTGATACAAATCTTGGAGCTGAGTGGAGGCAAAGTCCGAAGACTGGTCGGTATGAAGTTCATTTTTTTGAAAAAGATGTAGAAGCATCTAAAACAATTAAAGCCCCGACATTCGAGCAAGACCCCGGAATTGAGGCTGGAAAGCAGAAAAGGCTAGAAGAGCTTAGGCGTTTAGGTCTTATTGATGCTGAAGCTACAACCGCTGAAGAAAAGGTTACGGTTGAGAAGCCAAAACCAACTACTGGCGAATCTGACAAGGATGTCGATGACTCGACGGCTACTACGACTACCACAACAGGAACTACTGCAACAGGAACTACTGCAACAGGAACTACCACTGCTCCGACAGATAGATCTGGAGGTCAAGGTGTTGCAGCGTTGATGTCTGATTATGGAAGGACTAGAGATGAAGCAAAGAGAGAAGCGTTTGCCAATGCAATGATACAGCTTGGTGCTGGCGTTGCTTCTGGCGATTTAGCTGGAGGTCTTTCTGCTGCCGGTAAAGCTGCCTCTGAAACAATGAAAGATTACAGGAAAGAACAGGTAGATCAAAGAAGGCTGGACATAATGAAAGATCGTTATGACCAGTATGCTTCTTCTACCAGCCCTTACAACCAGCTTCTTCTTAGGGTTAACAGTGCAATGGATACTCATTTTGAGAGTCCTAGCTGGAGGCTTGCTGCAAAAGAGGCCGGAAAAACCGATGCTGAATACAGAAGAGACTACTACAACTCTTTGATAAGGAAACACGCTCCGGGCTTTAACCTAGACCCAGAGGATATTATTAATCGAGGAAGCGATCCATTTGATGGGCCTAGAGTTGAAGGCGGTCAGGTCTTAGATCAAGGTCTTAATAGAGGCCAGTACACTCACACCCCTGTTCCGTAAATGCCAACATATCGATATACAGACAGGCATGGTACAGCTCTTGATGTTGAAGGGCCGCAACCTCCAACAGAAGAAATATTAGATCAAATATTTGGTGAGCATTACGAGTCTCAAAGAACTGTAGGCGGTCAAGCTGAAGAGTTTGCTAAGGCCATACCAAGAGGATTTGCTAATAGTTTCCTTTCTATGGGTGAAGGTCTTTCAGCTATTACTAACTCTGCTGCTGACGCATTGGGTTATGAAGAGGATGTTTTCGAGCAGGATGGAGACTTCCTAGGAGCGGTAAGAGAAGGCAGGAATTTCTTACAAGAAGAGCTAGGGCCAGAGGCTGCGTATGCCGATGAATGGACTACCAAGTTCGGAGAAGGTATAGGGTCATTTGCCACCTTTTTAACGCCTACAGGGGCTTTAAAGCTTGCTGGGATGGCAGGAAAGGTACTGCCTAATGTTGCAGCAACAACTGCTTTAGCTGGCACTGCTGGTGCTGGAGAAGGAATACAAAGGGTAGAGCAAGCAAAAGCTTCTGGTATTGACGTTACTCAAGAGCAAGAAAACGAAGCTGTTTTAAAAAGTACTCTTGTTGGTTTTTCTGAGTTATTGCCAGTTGGCAGGGTGTTGAGGTTTTTGCCTAAAGGCGCTTATCCAGATTCAGTAAAAAGAAGGATGATGGATAAGCTTGTCGATGCTTCCCTCTCTGGCGGCGTAGAAGGAGCGCAAGAAGTTGCTGCTTCATATCTGCAAGATGCTATAGAAAGGGGCGTATATAACCCTGATCTTGCAGAGAAAGACTCGTTTATGGACGAGTTTACTGTTGGTGCTGGTGTTGGTGCATTAGCAGAACTTGTTTTGAACTCTGCTGCTGGCAGAAGAAAGCAAGGAGCGACTCAAGCTGAAATAGAAAAAGAGCAGCAAGAAAGAGAGGTAGAAGAGAACGATCTTATTGAAGATCAAAAAGCTGTTGACCAGATGGTTGCAAGAAGATTGGCTGTTGCTCAGGAGGGAGAGGCTGCTGCTATTGAAAGAGAAGAGGCTTTAGCTCGAAGAGGAGAGATAGATCCTGCACAGATAGAATTTCCAACTCCAGATCCTGTGGGAACAAGAATTGGAGTTCCAAAAGATATTGTTTCTGTACAGAAGACACTTCCAGACGGAACAATTGGAGAGTTTCAGGGGCAACTAAAGACTAGGACTAGTGGTAAAACCACAACAACTTATGTCGAGTCTCAAGATGCTGAAGGAAAGATTGGAAAGATCGATATACAGCATCAAAAAGAAGGGCAGCCTCCTGTCTTTTCTAAAGGCGTTATCGGTGTTAATACTGTTGGTCAGGAAGAGTCGGTTGTTGATAAGCAAGTTGGAAGCAAAAAACTTGGCGGCGACAAAACTTCTGCTGCTGTAGCAACTAAAAACGCCAAGAAGTATGCACAACACATACGAAGAACAATGGGAACAAACTTCCAAACAAATACAACATTCATCATACAGCCATTACCTAAAGCTAGGTTTGCTGCCTTTGATACTTCAGGGCAACAGTACGGATCTTCATTTGAAAACTATAGCGAAGCCGCGCAATTAGCGTCTGCTCTTCACGATGAAGCAATATCCAAGCAAACAGGACTGGGAGTTATTTCTAGGATAGAAGCTTCTCCAGACTCCATAGACAACAACGACCTTCCTGTTATGCAGAGATGGGGCAGAAGGATTATGCATCCTTTGGAAAACCTTATTTCTTTCTCTGCTGTTAATGAGGCTGCTGGCACAACCCAAGTGGAAGGGTTTGATGAGCTTTCTACTGTTAACCAATTGATAGGAAAGTCATACGATGGAAATTTAGCTGATCTGAAAGAGGGTTTAACCGCCGCTCAACAAATAAACAGATACCGGCTAAGCAAAAATCTACCAGAAGTTAACTCTTTTTCTCCCGCAGAAATCAGAACCGTTCTGGGTAATGATTTTGTAGAAAAACTTCCAGACAGTGTTTACTTTGCCGGAAGAGATCCAACCGCTTCTCAAGATCAAAACTTCACGCCAATAGATGAAAACGTCACTGTGGCGAAACTTAAAAAACTATTTCTTCAAAAGAATATCTCATCAAAGATTGACTCGCCAGAAGTTGATCGCATGGTAAAGTCTTTTGTTGGTGCCAACAATATATCAGAGGTTGGCCCCGGCGGAAGAAAGTTGCTTGCCCAGCGCATTGCCTCCCTACCTCGATTTACAAAGCCAACAAAGCTAGTTGACTTCACCCCAAGAACCTACACAGCCGACCAATTAAAGGCGGCAATAAGCCATGTAGAAAACAACAAAGACTTCACTGAAGAATCAATACTTGAATCAACAAACATTGATCCGTCAGATAACAGGGCTACAGTCAAAGTTAAAGACATGATCACTGAGATGAATTCTCGCGGTGTTCTTAAAGACGGCAAGTCTCCTATTAGCGAAGAAATAGATAGCGCCTCTGCTGTTGTCAGTGAAGAATTTAGACTTCCCTCCACTATAGGTCAGCAAGTAAGCCCTGATCTTACGATTGGTGCGGAAGAAAGAACCGCTCTTCTTAACTCTCTCAGGAAACATTTAGATAGATATGGCTTAAAAGATGTCGGCCTTAACCTTGAATATGCCTTACAGAGAGCTGTAAGAGACAGCTCTGGCAAGTTGCATTTTGGGATAAGAAGAAGGACTGAGGGTGATACCGATGTTGAGACAATAGATGCGGATGGTAATTTTGTTTTGGCTGGAGATTTCGGAAAAGACGATGCTGAAACAATCACTAAAGGCTATTACTCAACAAGATTAAATAATGTGTTTTTATCTATTGACCGGATAAGCGATAGCGCGTCTACGATAGAAGAAGCTGAAGCGGAATTGATTAATACGCTAGACCACGAAGCAATCCACGCCATGAGGCAGATGGATTTATGGACGGACAAGGAATGGCAAGGATTAGAGAAGGCGGCCAGAACAACGGTTGATAGGACGGCAGAGGGAGAAGATGCTGGCAAGACGTACTTACAGATAGCATCAGAAATTTACAGCAATGATTCTGCCGTAATACAGATGGAAGAAGCAATCGCCAACATGACAAGAGATGCTAGGGCAAGTCTTCGCCTTGGAGGAAAGCCTAGAAGCTCTTTAACTAAGGTTGCCGACTTCTTTAGAAGGATAATTAGCTTTTTAAGAGGCAGTGGTTATCAATCATTTAACGATCTTATAGATAGGATTGAGTCTGGCGAGGTTGGTTCTAGAGAAAGAGGAAGCTCTGATTTAGTAAGAACTCTTAGGGCTACAGAAAGAATCGCTGGTAGTGTGCCAGAAAGAGGGATCATTGCTGGTGGTGACTCGGCTATGCTTAGAGCTGGTGTTGGGGAAGCTCAACAGGTTCCTGATTTCCCAGAGCAAACTGATCAGGTTATTGACAGCGATAAAATTAACTTTTCTAAAAGCAAGAAAAAGTCTTTTAAAGAGCCAAGCAATACTCAAAAAGCCCCAGACATTTTGTTCTCAAAAACCAAGTCCTCAATAGGCAAGGCTAGAGAAATGGGGATGACGAATACAGATCTCCTCCCTACAGCCGAAGATCTTTCCAAGATGAAAGACGGTTCTTATGTTCCCGAAAAGAAAAGATCTCTTGTTAAGGCCGCGCAATTCCTGCAAGACAAGTGGGAAAAAGCAACCGGAAGGAAAAAGCCTTTTGAGTATAACGATAAAAACATAGACATCCTTTCAGATATGCTTGCCGACGAGGCGCTAGTTGCTTTAGAAAAAGACAACAATGCTATTGGATGGTACGACAGGAAGATCAAGGCTGCTAAAGCGGTAATGAAACTGGTTGAGCCGCGCATAAGCGAATCATATGAAAACGAAGCAATGTTTGATTTTGCTTTGGCTGTCACCTCGAACGGCAAGGCCGTCACTGACAACTTTGAGATGGCTACAGATATGTTTCGTTATTACATGGAAAACGGAAGGTTTCCTGAAACGAGAAAAGAATTTGACCGTGGCGGCGATAGGAACCAAGCGATGCTTGATGCCTTTAAGTTCTACAATGGCTGGGAAAAAACTACCTACGAGATTGGCGATGTGCCAGTTTCTGTTCACAGTTTTCTAAACTTTGATTTCACAGTCAAAGATCTTAAACAGTTTGCTAAAAGATTTAATGAAGATGTAGGAGAAACAATTATAAAAGTTCCTTCTGCTGAAGGGGCTAATGTAAAGGTAAAAGGAAGCTACGTTCTTGGCCCTAAGATTGGTCAGGGGTTTTATCAAAACATCCGTGGAAACTACAACCCCTTAACGATGGACATCTGGTGGATGCGGATGTGGAACAGAGCTGTCGGAAGGCCGTTTCAGGCAAGAAAAGAGCTTCAGCCAAGAAGAGATGAAATAATTAACCTTGTTTTGGAAGCAGACGGTGTATCCAGATCTATATTTGATGATGTTGCCGCCAACTCTCCTGTCGATTTTGACTCAATATCTCAAGACCCGGATTTAACAGACCAGTTTATTTTAAAACTAAACTCTAGATGGAATCGTTACTTCAAGGATTATAAGGCTGAAAACGGTGTTAACCCGAAAAAGCCAGAATTATTTAAAAAGATAGGAACGTTTTCAAAGAACCTTGGCGATCAGCTACAAGCAACGCCCAAGGGCGTAAAAGAAAGAGCTTATATGCGGGAGGTTGTTGACGAGGTTAGGTCTAGGCTTCGGGATAGGGGATACGATATAACCACTGCCGACTTTCAAGCACTCATGTGGTATCCTGAGAAACAGTTATTTAGAGCTTTAGGTGTTCAGCCGGGAAGGGGATCTGATAACGACTATTTAGACGCTGCTGAATTACTTGCAGCCAAAGAAGGAGTGGAACGTGGACGAGTTGAAGAAGCACTCAGGGACGCAGACAGAGACAGAGCAATCGATGGTGAGCCAAGTGCCAGAAGGCAAGATGGATCTCTTCGTGAAGCTGATACAGCAAGAGATGTTGAAGCAGAGGTCTCAACAGGAGAAGTAGATAGTGCGCTTCCTAGAGAAGACACGGTATTTGAGTCTCGCGTCAAGCCTAGAGACACAACTCCAGCACCAATACCTGAACAAAAAGCAGCCGATGCTGTAAGAAAAGACATCAATCTAGCCTTTGACGCTCCCGGTGGGGATGTGCCAAGGGTAAACTTCCAAGCAGGGCCAGAAGCCCAATACATTGGCAACGATCCAGATAAAAGCGTCCCTCCAACCAGAGACGATGACATACGCTTTGCTAGATCCAAAGAGCCTGAATACAACCCCGGATTTGAAGAGGCTACAGGATCTCTCTCTTCCAATGGGGTTCCTAGAGAAACAGCGTTTCAAACATACAATAGGGTCACAGATCTTGGCCCTATCAACTACTTTCTAACATGGGTTAAACAGAAAACAGTAAACAAGTTCGCAAGACTGGAAAATATGTCTAAGAACTTTATGAATCATCTTGGCAATGCTAGCGCAATGTCTGCGGCTTTAATGACCGACAGAGCAAAAGCTATTCTTGGTGCGGCTATTAAGTACGGAACCCCTACATACAAAAACGGCACCGTTTATGTAGAAGACTTTATACATAATGGAAGAAAGTATAGAGGCTTAATGGGCCTTATGGCTCCTTTGCACCCCGGAGGCAATCAATACGAGACCTCTTTAGAAGAGCTTGCAAAGCGTTACGCCATCTTTAAAAGATCTGAATACCTTACAGAGCGTGGGTTAAAAAATCCTTTGGAAAATCCGGCAGAAGCCGAAGCGGCTTTGATGGCCGAGATTAATAAGTACGTTGATCCAGAAACAGGAAAGCCTATTGTCACCGAGTGGTATGACGCATGGCAAGCATACAACAACAAAACAATCGAGTTCTTGAAAGACACTGGAATGATTGATGAGCAGGGAGCGCAGGACTGGCAAGCAGCGTCTGTCTACTATCCGTTTTATAAGCAAGCTGAAGAGGATGGCGATGTTAAAGGCCCGTACAACTATAAAGGGCTGACAGGGACGGTGAATTTCAAGTCTGTTGGTAAGAGCGAAAGATCTATTGATGTGCCAATGCTTGAAGCGATAACTAAAAACCTAGACGCAGCTATCGACATGGGCATGAAGAATATTGCCCAGCAAAGAATCATAAGGGACGCAGCTTCTATGGGTCTTGCTAGGGAGCTTGGCCCTAAAGAGAAAGAAGGCGATATGCACGTTGTAACCTTCAAGGTTAATGGCGTTCAAAGAAAGTTTGAAATGTATGACCCGTTATTATTTCAATCTCTTGAAGCTATGGGTGGTCAGGATCTTAGCGGGATCGTAAAGATGCTTGGTTTCCCAGCCAATGTACTCAGGGAGATGGTTACAAGGGAGCCGGGATTTGTTGTTGCTAATATGTTCAGGGACACCCTGTCTGCTTTTGTCACCAGTGGGTCAAACTTTATACCTGTTGTAGACACCGTTAGGGGGTTTGCTACAGGCACAGAACAGCTTGAAAAGTTTGGTGTTGTTGGAGGTTATGACTTCAACAGAGATCCTAAAAACATAGTCAACTTCATAGCAAGAGAGTCGAGAAAGAGCAGGATGTTTGGCGGCTTAGGAACACCTATTGGCGAGTTCACAGGAGATACAGGGCTTGAGAAAGCTTTTGCCAAGGTAGAGGCTGGAATGGAAGCCCCCGGTCTGAAAGCATTTAAGATGATGTGGCAGGGTCTTGGGGCTATGACCACAAAGTCAGACGCATCTACTAGGCAAGCGGTATTCAATGATGTTCTTGCTAGGACTGGCAACTACGGCGAAGCTCAGATACAGGCTTTAGAGGTGATTAATTTTGGCAGGAGAGGAAGCTCTCCAGCTATGAACGCAATAACCGCAATGATTCCTTTCTTGAACGCAAGGCTTCAGGGCTTGGATGTTCTTTATCGTGGCGCTACGGGAAGATATTCGGCCAGAAGAGATCTTCCTCCCGGCTTAAAGACTGCTCACTTCTTAGCTAGAGGATCTCTTTTGATCGCTGGAACAGCTCTTTATTACAGTCTGGTTAGTGATGACGATGAGTATAAGAGTCAAGATGATTACGTTAAGGATGATAACTTTATTATTCCTTTGAAAATGTTTGGCATAGAAGATATGCCTCCGTTAAAGCTTCCGGTTCCGTTTGAAGTTGGAGTTCTGTTCAAGACGATACCAGAAAGAATCATGTCTTATATGAATGATGAGTCAACGCCAAAGGATGTTAGAGAAACCATACAAAGAGCAGTGACCAACACTCTTGAGGTTAACCCTCCCCAATTCATCCTCCCCTTAGTCGAGGCTGCAACCAACCACAATTTATATACTGGCAGGTCAATAGTTCCTGTCTGGATGGACTCTCAGAGAGAGCCTTGGGAGCAATACAAGTTCACAACAAACGAGCTTGCTGTTGAGCTTGGAAAGACGCTTAAAATGAATCCCATGAAAATAGAGCATTTGATGTCTGGCTATAGCGGAACGCTTGGCGGGTATCTGCTTTCGTTGACAGACTCGATGATGAGAGGCGAGGGAAGAGAGCTTCCCGCGAAGAGGGTTGACCAGTACCCATTAATAAAAAGATTTCTTGCTAGGCCGGAGGGCAGCTATCTGCAATCAGAATTCTACGATCTTCTAGATTCGGTTAAGAAGTTTTCTGGAACTGTTAAGTCTTTAACAGAGAGCGGAAGGCTTGAAGAGTTAGATGGGTATATGAAGACAAGATCCGGTCTCGCCAGTCTTGAAAAAGAAGTTAACTATTTGTCTAGAAGAACCTCGAATCTCAGAAGACAAAAAAATGAATTGCTTGAAATGGATATAGACCCAGATCTAAAACAGGAACTAACAGAACAAATTGACAAGGAGATTAACCAGCTTCTTCAAGTTGTCCCTGAGCTGAAAAGGGTTGCTGACCGTCCGGCGTTTGAAGAGGCGGGCTACTAGTTTAGACCGCCCTTCCCGATAATCCTCTTCCTTTGAACATTAGGGATCTTGGCTTTTGCTGTTGGGTTACCCAGTGAGTACAACTGCTTTTTATTGTTTATCGTTCTGAACGCATCCTTTGATACGCCCTCTGGTATCTGCTCTATCTCACCGCCTCCGTTTAAATATTCATCAACCATCTTTTGAAGCTCTTCACGGTCTGATTCCTTGCTCATTCCTTCTCCTTAAAATTGCCTAAGCTTTATTCTTTCCCTGTGGAAACCGGACTTCTTACTTTTGCCTGAAAGAGCATACAACTGAACCTTGTTATTCGTCGTCTTGTGTCCGTGGAATCTTATCCCGTCACCAGTCATGCCTATGGGTATCTGCTGTATCTTCCCGCCATTGCGTAAGTATTCATCAACCATATCTTGAAGCTCTTTGCGCTCCTTTTCTTTCCCAGAGTTCATCACTTAACCTCAATTATCCCCTGCTCCACCCGTCTAAGAAGGGTTCTCATAATGTTGGTAAGAAATTGTTCTGAGTTATCTATCCGTCTGTACTGTCTGTTCTCGTAGCTCGAACCTTGGTAGTTGTCAAAAGCTCTGTGGCACTTATGACAAAGATCTGCGACTAGGAGATCTTGAGGTTTCTTCCCCATACCCTTTCCGAACTCATTAGATCTAATGCCTTGGTAGTGCGCCGCAACCACGGTTTCATCTCTAGCCCCGCAATTAACGCAAGCCTGATCCTTTGCCCCAGCAAGCATCTTTTTGCTAGTTATCGGTTCTTTTTTAATCACTAAAGTCTTCCTGCTTAACCGAATCGATCAAGTTATTGAACGATTGTGATATGTCATTAAGTGCTTCAGCGATCTTACCAAAGTCTTTCTGTATAGACTCCATCATTTCTAGAAGATCTTTCCTTAACTCTTCCGCTTCTTTCTCATCCATTTCCATATTCCCTCGTGTTTGGTAGCGGCACTACAAATCCGTACTCAGAAGATATTCTAACTAAAGTTTCTATAAGCTCTGAGTAAGTTAAAGTGTTCGTTCCGCTGCTTCTCTTGATGGGTCTTCTTCTGATTCCCATCTTTGTCTCAACCTCTTCGCTGCCAAAGGTCTGGCATAACATCTCTTCATGCATCTCGTCAGGTGTCATCCCGCAAAACTTGGCGAATCTGCCGCACCACTTCCTATAGTAGTTTTCTTGTGGGCGGCTCCGCTCTTTCTTCCTGACAGAAACATCTATTTGCAGACCAACAGATGATTTGCTTTTCTGTATTTCGCGCTCTATGAAGAAGACTTCTGAAAAGTCTTGCTGATTATCACACTCGCTGATGAGTTGAGCCAGAAAGGATTTAATCTTGTCTGGCTCTGAGCGGCAAATACAATATGAAAAGGACATTAGTCTAAGAAGCTAGGCTTCGATGACTCGGCGGGAGCTTGATCGAAACCCGAACTTTGTGGTTCGTCAGACGGCATTGTTTCAGCTTGAACAGAAATATAATCCCTTCCGTTCTTGTCTTGGTTGACCCATCCAGCAAGTACCACCCTGAACTCTTGGTCAGTAGATCCTTTAAACTGCTCGACGATATGCTTCGCTTGAGCGCGTGTGATCTTCAGGTTACCTCGATAATGCGGAGCGCGGTCGCTCTTGCGATTATCTTCCATAAACAGTCCACCTTTTGAGGTTTCCTTCGCTTCGTAGTTAGGCATTAGTTTCTCCTTTTGTTGCCTTGCCTTGCTCAATTTCCTCGTATTTTCTGACAAATACTTCTTTGAGCGTTTTGAAATACTTTGGGTAGTTGTTCTCCAGAATTTCTATCTGGGGTGCGTTTTGAGGATCTCCCCAGTAGCTGTTCAATGCTTCATGGCTGTCCATCATGTCAACCATCTGAATCATCGCCTGAGTAAAAGAAAACATTTCCTTCTCTTTCTCGTCATCAACTTCCTCTGCCTTGGGTTCTTCTTTAGGCTCAGTCTTCACTTCTGCGACTGGCTTAGGAACCTCTGCGACTGGTTTAGGAACCTCTTTAGGTTTCTCAATCACACCCTTCTTCTCTTCGATGGCATATTCTACCTCGTCGGCAGATGCATACTCACCACCGCCAAGGCCGCAAGAAGCTAACGCTCTACCGATTGCGCTTGTCGAGCAGTTCTCTGTTGCCGACTTTTTATTGATAGGCCCATCGTTCCTAAACTCTTCAGCCCAATCATTGCCAATCAGGTGCCAAGTCTTTCCGTCATAAACATGAATGAAGGATTCTATAAGAACCCTGTTCTCTGTTGACTCGTGGATCTTTGTTGTGATCCGTCCATGATCGCCATAGGCTTTTCTGAAAGCGACTACCCTATGCACCACCTGAGTGTATAGCTTGCCTTTGATGTTGGTCTTCGCTGAGTCTGGCAAGGACTCGCAATAGTCGATTGCAACTTGCAATCTATTCTCGTTAGATTTGGTCATTTTCCCACCTTGTTAAGAGTATCGTCATAAATTGTTGTCCCGTCAGCGAGAAGCCAAGAAGCTTTTCCTGCTTAGCCTTTCCTTTCTCGAACCGCTTTCTCACTTCTCCGTTAAGAGCAAACAGCTTCCTGTTCTTCGCGCTTTTCTTAGTGGACTCCTTGTTGCGCTTGATTCTTTCGGAGTCGGTTATGTCGAGGCGAGGTCTGCCCCTTTTGTTATCAGCCATTTTATTCCCCTTGCTAGTTTTGTGACGAAAAAGGATTCCGTCTGTATCCAGACAAGTCTGCTCGATATGTAAGAGGCTTTATCTGGTATGTTTTTTCTAATTCGTATTCAAGTCGTTGCACAATCTCAATCGGCTCAAGATCCCTAAACACAATCATGCTCATCTCTGTTAACGGGCCACCCTGCCAGCTAAAATTAAGCACCCCTGACATGATGCTAAACCTGAGTCCGGGTATCTTGACGATAGCCGTGATGGCTACAAACTTTTCATAAATTTCGTGATCAGTCCCCAACATAATTTATAAACACTCCTGACGGATCTGATAATGGATAAACGTTTGCTTGAACCCTGCTTCTTTCGGGTCTAATTTCTCGACTTATAAAAGCATCTGCATCTTCTCGCTCTTTGAAAGGGCCAACAGTAGCGATAGCCCCTCCGTCATTGAGCAGTACAACGTAGGCGTCTGGGCCGTGGATCTTAGTCATGCCGTCTCCTCATTTAAGTATTGATCACAAAATTCTTGTACTCGACACCAGTTCTGTTCGCATCTGGTAGCCGCTCCTTTTCTCACCTCTATGCTGTGAGAGTTATCCAGTCCCCGGTTATCAAAATAGTTCTGAGCATCCCCCATTGAATCAAAGACCCTCATCGCTCTCTTGTTCGATGTCTTCTTAACCGCGAACTTATCATCCTTCATCCACTTCTCCTTCTCTGAACATAAGGGAAGGTCGGTGCCTCGCATTTGACTAAAGGTAGCTTCCTGATGAGCCGCTATCCTGCCGTGGATATAATCGTCTTGTTCTTGTTCACTCCAGATAGGAATATCTACGATTTGAACGGGAGAATCGGGGTAGCTTTCCTCTTCTGCCGCCTTCCTTCTCTGCCAGTCCCTAAGAACCGCAACGATTTTCGCCTCTTTAACAGGAAGCCCCTTAGCCTTTCTAACCAACCAAGCGTAGGCGTTTAGTTGGTTATGCCACTCGGACTTATCAAATATGACAGACCAAACGCTCGTGACTTTATAGTCATAAACAATCACGCCGTCTTCGGTGACTTGCTGGACATCTATTGCCCCGCTGATATTCCACCCATCGATATCGATGAACAGTCTCTCTTCACTGATTCCGTCTTTGATCTTATCTTCAAACAAATTATGAACAGCGGTGCCGAAGCTAGACCAGATAAACTCTGATGCGTCCTGCTCTATGCTGTCATCATGCATTCTCTGCAATATTCTTATTCTGGGCGAGTCGATAAGCTGCGTCACACTAACGTGTGATTTGCCCCTCGTATAATCGCTCGTAGTAAGAACATCTACTACAAAGTCTGGCAAGTTAAATTTGTTGGTTATTCTCATAATCCTCTGCGTCATCTATTCCTACACAAAACAATCTGCAACCCACGGTGTTATCGTCCTTGGTTGCTCGCGCCACCTTGAAGAACTTCGGAAAGTTCTGTTCCTGTCGGTAACACGCTTGTCTCAGTGCGGATAGTCTTTTTGTTTGGTGTTCCTTGTCCTCGCAAGGAATGAATACTGACTGGCCTGTTTCCAGCTTCCCCCAAGGAATCTCTGGAAGTTTCTCCCGATCCATATATTTCGTCGGCATTGGTATGCCTTCTTCTATCTCTAGTGACATATGATTTCTCGTCCTCTTTAAAGTAAACTTCACCCAAACGTTCTAGTTCGAGTATGTAGTTTGTGGTTTTACTCATAGTTAATCCCTTGCTAAGAAATGCAAGTTATCAATAAAGGTGTTGTATGTCAAATAGTTTTATGTTTACAATTCTTGGCGAGCCAGCCTCGAAAGCAAATTCACGAATGCTAGTCACCATTAGGGGAAGACCAGCGTTTATTAAAAGCAAAAAGGCTAGGGACTATGTTAAGGAATTTGAAAAACAATGTCCCACGCTTGACCCTCTTATGGAGGGTGATGTGTCTGTTACGATGACGATATACTATAAGTCTCGTAGACCAGACTTAGATGAATCGGTTGTTTTAGACTGTATGCAGGGGTACATTTTCAAAAATGACAGGCAAGTCAAAGAAAAACATATTACGCATGGGTTGGATAAACTTAATCCACGGTGCGAAATCTCCGTCCAAACTATCGAGGAAAGCGATTGAGTTTAATATCAAAGAGCTTTGCGATAGAAAGGCAGAAGTAAGGCAGGGGGCTGCCTCGTTTTTCCTAACCAATGATTACATAGCGATATGCAATATAGCGGGTGTTGATCATTGTGAGCTTAGAAGGTCTGTGTCTGCGATGCTCAACGAGAGCGGAGCTAGAAAGAAGAAGATGGCCCAGAACATAGTCAAATGGGTTAGAGAACGTCCTAGAGAAGAACGATCTAGTTAAAAAACTTTGTTTTTTAAGAGAACGTCTTAGTGGAGAACGTTCTATAAATATCACAGATTTTAAGAAGGAGCAAGGATGACTGATGCGGAAGTTGAAAATTGGATACTAGGGATAGGGGAAGCAGGGAGATTCGAGTGCTTAGTTTGCGGGCCGGATCGTAAGAAAAAACACCAGAAAACATTGTCAGTTACAGTTGATGGAGAATACGTTCTATACAATTGCTGGCACTGTGAATTGTCTGGTAAGCAGAAGAAGAAAAGCTACATACCAGAACCATCAAAGATCACGGTAATCAGCAAGCCAAAAACTGTTAACAAAGAATTGATCAGTACATTCTTGTCTGGCAGGGGAATTGATTTAGATGCTGTTAGCGGATTCAACATTGTATCTGGCACCAAATACTTTAATGGAAGCGGTGACCAGCCAGCGATTGGATTCTGTTATGGAGAGAATGAAGCGATCAAGTGGAGGAGCGTAGAAGGCAAAAACTTTACGCAAGACGGGGCGGCTAGAAGTTTATGGACTAGGGGAGAGCTAGCGAGAGGCGGTTACAGCACGATTGTGATCACAGAGGGGGAGATGGACACCCTAGCCATTACACAGGCTCTAACACGCTCAGGGGAGGCTGTGCCAGATGACACTATGGTTTGCAGCGTTCCAAACGGCGCTCCAAGCAAATTTTCCAATAAGAAAATAGATGCGTCAGAGGATAAGAAGTTTGCCTATATATGGGGTGCCAAGGATTTAATTGAGAATGCCGAAAGGATTGTTTTGGCCGCTGATGATGACGAGGCCGGGGAGGCGTTGCTTGAGGAGGTTTCTAGAAGAATTGGTCGGGCCAAATGCTGGAAGGTTGAATACCCAGAGGGCTGCAAGGATGCGAATGATGTGCTGATGAAGCACGGCGAGGAGGCTCTAGCAGACCTGATCGCATCACCAACACCAATGCCTCTGGAGGGCGTTTATTCAGCAGATGATTACTCAGATGACGTTCAGTTCCTTTACGACAAAGGATTGATGGGCGGCATCTCTACAGGTTACAAAGGGGTTGATAACATTTACACAGTACTACAGGGGCAGCTAACAGTTGTCACTGGACTGCCGGGATCTGGCAAGTCACAGTTCATAGATAATGTAATGGTCAACTTAGCAAGGGATAACGATTGGAAGTGGGCGGTTGCGAGCTTTGAGAATCCACCCGCACTTCACATTGTGAAGCTTTCAGAATGTTATACAGGCAAGCCGTTCTTTGATGGGGTTAATCCCAGAATGAATCAGGGCGATCTTGCCGGAGCAAAGGAATTTGTAAACAACCACTTCGCCTTTCTTGATTCAAAGGATGGAGACCCTACAACAATTGACTCGATAATAGATAGAGCGAAACAAGCAGTCATGCGTTTGGGGGTTAGGGGTTTAGTGGTTGATCCATACAATTATATTGCTCAATCAGGGGGAGACAATGAACACCAGAGCATCTCAGAAATGCTCACTCGAATGGTTCAGTTTGCGAGGAGCCACGATCTAGCCATATTCTTTATCGCTCACCCAGCGAAGATGCGGCAGAACGATAACGGCACCTACCCGATACCAAAGGGTATGCACATCTCAGGATCAGCAGCGTGGTTCGCCAAGGCTGATAACGGGTTGACAGTGCATCGTGAAGAGGGTCATGTGGAGATTCATTCATGGAAGGCGAGGTTCAAATGGATTGGCACGGTCGGATCGTGCAACTTAACCTTTGACCCAATTAGCGGGAGATACCAAGATGAAAGAGAAGACCAATGGGAAATCGAAACCCCGGCAGAAGCAAAAAGAGACTTCCACGAAACAGACAAAGACTGGGACTTCTGAACAGAATGTAAATGATGTCGGAAGCAAGATGCTTCACAAGAGGCACAAGGTAAGGCTAGAGCAAGCCGAAGGCGAGCCTATCGCAAGGGCGAAGGTAGTTGATCAGATGGTTATAGATCGATTGCTTGATGAGGACTTGATCAGTTTGTCTCAGCACAAGGCAGCAGAGATTTTCCTTCTCACTGCAAAGAACGCAGGGGTTTTCCTGACAGGCCCGAACATGATGGGGTCTCCCTCTGGGAATGCCAAAAAAGAAAAGTATCACTTTGGTTTGATTCGTTTGAGCAGGATGTTGAGAACGGTGACAGAGGAAGTGGGACAAAGAGGAGCAGACCTCTTGATGATAGTGACTTGCGAGGAGCATGAGCCAACAGAAGAACAGCTAGTAGTGTACAAGAAAGCCCTCGACGTAATCGTCGAGAACAGAGGGATCTCGTATGAGTAGGGTTGCATGAGGCCGTTCTACGAAACAAAAGAAGACAGGGTTAGAGAGAAAGACATTGCCAAGATGTTTGCCGGGAAGCTGGGCCTTATCGCAAAACCAAACCCTGTGGCTTATCCGGTTGACTATTCATTCGTTAATATTAATAAAGAGGTTAAGGGGTTTGCTGAGATAAAGAGTAGGGGTCACAAGTTTGGGACGTATCCAACCTATATGATCTCCGCAATGAAACTCTCACACGCACAGTCACTAAGCAGGGCCACGCTCAAGAGCGTCTTCTTAGTTGTCGGTTGGTCTTGCGGAACGATAGCTCATATCGATATGAACGCTGAGCCAGACTCAGTTGGCTGGGGAGGAAGGGCTGACAGAGGGGACGCAGATGATATGGAGCCAGTTGTCTACTGGAGCATCGACAGGTTTATCAAGGCTCGCTGCGGGAGGTAGATGGTAGGGCCATCAGGAATTCACCTATTGACTTGTCCAAGGATGGCCTTTCCATAGTAATCCACAACTAGATCTAGTCGAAAGATACCTTAGTATGAATTTTGTTTTGGATGCAAGACGTACCTATTTCCCATATAGTCCCCACAAATACCTTATTTGGTACTACTTTTTTCATGACCTACAGCAGTGTTCTTGTGATCAGTGGTATGACCTGCAAGCCCCCCTATACAAAACGCCCTGAAACCCTCTACAGGTAAGGGCTGAAAAACCCAATTAGAATCCACAAGACCAACAGCAGTGTTATTGTTTCTATTGTGTTTGCTTCTAAAGCACTATGACCGACTGCCGGAAATGCAAATACTACGGGAGAAAATAATGAGGTGTTGGAAAGTTCTATAGGGGTAGGGTCCGGGCGGAGTTGTCGTATAAGTTATCTTCAATTGCTTACTTAGAGTACTTAGAGTACTTAGGATACTTAGAGCTGTGTGCAAGGGGTATGTTATTCGTGCTGAAACGCACTAAAGATTGACGGGTCAGTATTTGAGGGGATTCCCCTCCAAGAGCTAGGGGACTCTTGAAAGGGAATATGCGGAAGTTGACCTGATTGCTAGATGAAAATCTAGGGGCTAGACTTCATCAGATCTCTTTTTAATTTAAACTTGACAGATTGTCAAGTCATAGGAAACGCCTGACGCTCCCGCTCACCGTGGCGACTTTCCCCCCTAAAATCGGTGTCCGGGTATTCTCTTAGCACTGACAGATTGAATTGTCCAGTCGGTAGGGAACGGCAAGTTCCCTACCTTAGAGAGTGGCGTATCTTTGTAGTCGAAGGTTTTAACTTCACCTTCTCCGGTTTTAATGACAATGTGGACGTCGAACGTTGCTACTTTCATCCTTGCCTCCCATGCTCACAGCCCATTCTTTGAAGACAAAGAAGGCTTGTTGTTTTGGTAGGTCGTAGTTGTCCATAAGCCATCGAGGGGCAAGTATCATATTCATCTCGCCCTCTTCTCGAAGAAGGCAAAGCTCACTGAAGTATAATGTCATGTCCTCTGGAGGGATATCTTCGTACTCTATGGTGTCGCTCATTTTGACCCCCCGTTAAAATATACAGCGCCATCATGGCCGCATATCGTACCGACATCAAACACGTTTATATCAAGATGTTTGAATTGATCTTGAGGCACCTTGTATTCGTATCCAGCGCACGGT
>Ga0110931_1000135_pt1 | contig 29634 bp, 31 predicted proteins | sample 4_EtaG_FD_79333 | JGI IMG/M metagenome (GOLD analysis project Ga0110931, IMG submission 79333) | Marine viral communities from the Subarctic Pacific Ocean - 4_ETSP_OMZ_AT15127 metaG (version 2) (version 2) | ecosystem: Environmental > Aquatic > Marine > Oceanic | place: Pacific Ocean | collected... | reverse complement strand
CTACCTATCGTCATGCAACTCTTAGCTAAGTTCAGGGTTGTCTCGTATGCAAGGGCTAGTACGTTACGCAAGTGGGTTATCCCAACAGCTTTTATCTTCGCAGCCCTCATCACCCCGTCGCTAGACGGAACCCTCACACTGCTTGTCGCAATCCCTATGTTGCTACTCTATGAAATAGGGCTGCTTGCTAGCTGGCTTACACACAGAGAAGAAGGTAACTACTTTACTGACTTGCCTATGGTGCAGAGCGGGCAGTTGTTCTTAGTGTGGATTGCACACCGACCTGTTGTGCTAGTTCACAAGATTCATTATAAGTTTAGGGATAACAACAAGAGGTTCTAATGAAACGCTTCATGCAGAACAAGTGGACAAACCGTGTTGCTGTGGCTGTCTGGGTCGCTGTGACGCTTGCTGTGTGGCTGCTGAGATGATGCGTGGGTGGTTGCCGATAGTATGGCTAGTGCTAATCTATGGGCTGGTGTTGTTTTGCGGAATCTACTTAGGCTGGGGGTCAGTCTAGTTCTGGTGAACGGTTGGTTCTTCTAAGTCAACATCCCCTGGAAGCCCGTCATTGTATGTCCCTTTAAGGGAAGTGCTTGGAACATAGAAAGAACAACCGCAATCAAACTCAGTAAAGTAGAAGCTACCCTCTTCGTCTTCTAGTATGTCCTCTTGCGATATAGTCCCTTGCATATCTTCGTGAACGCCCATGAGAGGATACAACCAGAGCCCTGGGTCCCAAGATTTTGCTGTAGCTTTAGACATTCCTACTGCTTTAGCGCAAGACATCATTACGTTAGCTGTTTTTTTAATCATTTATCGCCCTTGCCCTTTGCTGTAGAGTTTACTTTTTCTAAAATATCAGCAACCATGTACGGGTGGCTGTCTGCTTTTTTTGTATTACATGGCTCGCATAACATTTGTAAATTATGAACTTGGTTATCTCCGCCCTTAGATAAGGGAATGATGTGATCGATAGTGAGGTTGCTGCCAGTACCGCAGTGGGCGCAGAACCTGCGTCTACGACGCTTCATGCGGGAGCGTTGTACTCGTTTGGATTTACTAGAAAACCGACTCATCTAATTCCTATTCACCCTGCCTTTTGGAATTCATTCCAAACAGCGGGGACAGTTTTGCAAACTGCTGTTTGGAACGCTGCTTGAGTATCTCGCAGTCTCTTGCTGCGTTTTGGGAGGGCGCCCCTAAGGTTCTGAAAAGTTTTTTGTAGTCGGCTTGGGCTTGCCCCATGTCGGAGATAAGAACACCCCGGTACTTCCCATGATTTTCATGCCTAGTAAACATCACGTTTTTTTCTCATGTCAGCCTCTATGACACGGTTTACGTTAGACAACAGCGCTTCTATGTATACGGCTGCGTCCATCAGTTCTTCTTGTAATTCAGTAAGCCAGTCAACTTCGCCGTAGTCTCTGCGTGTCGTGTCCACTCCGTACTTGGTGGCAGCAGTTTTACTGCGCTCCCCTATCTTACGCTGGACACTAACTACGTTAGGGTCTTGGTCTTGCTTTCTGTCCATGTCACAAAGTCCTCCGCTCGCATAAGCACATAGTTATCTATCTTCTGTACTTTGGTGCGGTTAGTTATACAAACTAGAGGGATCTTTTCGATCCCTTCGTGCTCTAAGGCGTAGTCACGTGCAGCAATCGCTTGCTCTACCGCTAGAGACAAGCGACTGCTCATGACGTTGCCGTATTTGACCTCAATAGCAAACTCAGGGTGGGCTACGTCAGGGGCAGCACCCCTCTGGCGTCCTGTCACAGGGACACGGACACCACCGAGCAGTGTTCCCCACCATCGTTCCCACTTCTTCCATGTCTGCGTAGGTCTGGGCATTTATGACTCACTTTCTGCCGTGATACGGCTGCCGATCTGACCGTTGCTATTATCCGCAAAGTCTCTTTCGTTAGTGATGCAATCACATAGCTTAGTGTACTTGCGGTGGGCTTTAGCCATACTGCGTACCGCTTTCATGTCCGGTCCCCATAGCCAGCCACCGATTGTCTTCTTAGTTCGTCTGTAATCCGGGTCACCTTGAACTACAACAGTGCTGTCGTCACGTCGGCTTCTGATGTTGTCGCATGTAAACACATGAACAAAAGCCCTCCTGCGATTCGGATTACTTGTTGAATAGTTTAGCGAACGACCGGACACATAGTAGCCGTCTGTGCTACGTTCAGATGGTGGCTGATAAGTCTCGCTACCTATGTCAATGCTTGCTGTCAGTTGATTCGGCAGCCGGGTTTTTGGCACCGACGACATAGGAAGTAAGCCTCTGTGCCGTAAATCCCTAGTGCCTTTCTTACATACCTTACATTTCCACGGGTTACCATCGTACCCAGAGCGGAATGAGTGGCGTGTAAGGGCATCGACGCCTTGCCTAAAGCGGGAAGCATCGCTTTGCGGGCTAGGCTTCCGATCAGTATTACGTAAGTAGCCATCGTCTGCTGCTTTTTGCAAACGCCTAGCGTTCATCTCTGCGGTGGTAGCCCGTACCAATGCCCGCTCTAATTCTTTGCGAACTACGCTGTATTCAGTTTTCCAGTTCTTGCGCTTAGGTAGTGCAAGCGCTACACGTAGGGCGTTAAATCTTTTGCCCATATCATTACTGCTTTCTATCCTCCTAGAGGATAATAGTAGGGGTCCCCCTAAAGGGGGACTCCCTAAACTCTCTGTCCACATACCATGAATGATGTTGTTCGCTGAAAATAAATTACTCAGCGCTCACAACACATTCGATTACATCATGGGTTACGCCATACCTTTCTTGTCGAGCCTGTTGACATGTCTATCACCTGTTGAAACTCCCCACGCTTGAGTGCTTTATCCACACTGTCTTGTGACACCGGCTTCTCAGCACCATCGCTTAGTTCTGTCGCTATCTCTGCTACTGTCCTGTCTTTACCATCGGACAACAGCCTTGATACTTGATACTGAACAGGTAGCCCTGATGCTAGCTTAGCCATTCCCATAACTGACGTGGAAGTAAACTTGATTGTATCTTTCCCGTGATCTACGCGAATAGCTAGTGGTGGTTGCAACTTGAAACCGTTAGCTTTCCTATGCTCTAGCCCTACTGTTATGTAGTCAGCGTCAGGCACTTGCTCACTGCTCATACGCCACACACTTCTGGAGTAGTTCCACCAGAACGCTGAGCCAAACGGCTTCTTCTCATCACCCTGACCTTTAGCAACGTGTGCCAGTATCAACGACGGCACACCGATCTGGCGTAGCGCTCTGAACAATGCCTTCGGTGCTTCCACATCGTTGACATCATCTGAACTAGCCGGAACAGCCGAGTCCACTATGCTAAAGACTGTGCCGTTTTCTTCTGCCTTCTTCTCTACTTCCTCAGCCATGCCAGAGAGGTTATCCCCACATGCCACGTAGGTTATGTCGAAGTCAATGTGAGTTAGATACTCACCCTGTGGTCCACGTGGACCTAAGCCCCGGGCAATCTTATCCACCATGTCTAGGACGTCTTCCTCATCAGACTCCCAGTCCAAGTACATAGCGTTCCCAGTTACCTCAGGCGTGATCCCAGGCACGATCTCAATGCCGGAAGCAACAGACATACAGATAGCAACAGCAAGCGTTGACTTACCTGAGCCACCGTCAGCGTATAGGACAGAAGGCTTTAGAGCAGGGGTTATAGGCTTGACTGCCCACCTACTAGCAAGAGATCTAACACTCTTACGTAGGTCTACGAACTCCGCCGTTGTTTCTACGCTAAACGTAACCAGCCTAGCCGCAGCCGATAGCATCTCTAGCCACGGTCGCTGCTCTCTCTTATCTAAAGCACGCACTAACTCAGTAGTCTTGCTTGTAGATAACGTGTCATACCTAACAGGTCCGATCAGGTAGCCTAAGTCTGTTGTCTCGATTGTTACCTGTGTCGTGACGCTTGTCCTACCCTTGAAAGGTCTGTCAAACGTCATGGTCACACCATCATCAGGGAACATGACCGTGACCACACCCGACTCACTGATTTTTACCAGTGGGTCTTTGATCTTCACCCCTAAGTGACTACGTATCTTCGACTGTTCGTACCGGGTCACACTCTTGATCACTCTAGTCAGGTCACTCAATGCCATAGGTGGGGTACACCTATCAGCAAACGGAGCCAAAGTGCTCATGATTATGTCCGGCTGAACACCCCGGCTATGGAAGTACCCGGCTAACCGAGTAGCCATCTGATCTCGTTGACCCTCAGGTGCCCCTTGCTCCAACGCCTCACTTACCCACGGCGCACCAGCACTTGTTATAGGTGCTGATATCCCAGCAGGTGCGGGCTTCCTGCCTAAGAGTTCCTCCGGTATGTCAGTCCAGAACACAGGCGCTAAGTTCTTAGCTACCTTGTATTCCTTGCCTTCGATTGTAGAGGGAGGGGCTACTACGTAACCCCCTGTACTCCGTATGTCTACGTGATCTATGATGCCAGCGCTCTGCTTCATGTCGTCAGTGAACTGGAAGTAATAGTGCAGCCCGTTTGGAGTGCGTACTACCCTAGTCTCAGGCAGGCTAATGTCTGCCTTCTGAATTGCTAAAGCACCCGGAGCCCCGTCAATATCAAGCACAGATAGACCACTGATCTGACCTGTCACGATACCTACATTGGCATCAGGCTCGCTGCCCCAGACTTCATGCGCCTCATCTGTTGTCATGCGTACAGTCTGTAACTGAGCCCATGATGACAGCAAGGGACGCTTGTCGTTTGGTTTCAACGGGATAACCGACAGCCCTTCGCTTAGGTATTGAACGGCTGCTTCTAGTTTACGGTTGACTTTGCGGGCTGGCATTGTCCCTCCAGACTTGGGTCATGCCTAGACCTGACCCTAAGGTATGGTGGCGTAAGTGACTATCGAGTAGCCCCCAACGCTGCCTTGCAGAGTTCAACCGACGTACAGTGGCACACTTCTTCCTGTCACCACTGCAACAATCATTTACCTTGAATCCCTCACCGGGACTAAGTGCAGCTAACGCTGCTGTTTGAGGGTGCCGTGCTTTACCACGACGCCCCGTTGTGACTAAGGCAGAGAGAACCTCTGCTGTTGTCATAGGTGTAATGCTGCTCACTTGCTTCCTTTCTAGCTTTCTTTCCTGTATGTACTCATGTGGGTACACACCTTTACACGTGTCACATACCCAGGGATACTGAGCTGCCGCGTTTTCGAGGTGGACTGTACCGGGGCAGGGCACAGAATACTGCGCCCCGATTGTCCCGATACATTGGTATTCGTTTGAGGGCACTACTCTTTAGCTTCAGCGTAGTCGATCACTGACTGCCATTGTTCGGCTGTCATTTGTGACCAGTCCTGAGGCAGACCTAACGTACCCCGAAGTTCATCGGCTGCATCGATTGGCGTGTCCCACTTAGCTTGCATCAGGGCAACACCCTTTTGCTTTAGGTCGTCTATGCTAGGAGCGTTATCACTCCACGGTAGAGTCTCTACGAGTTCATCGATAGGGTCAGTCTTTGGAGGGGTTGGTTCCACATCGGCTAGGTCTACAACACCGTCGTCTGTGACAGCATCAACAACAGCGTCAGCAACAGCGTCAGCCTCTCTCATGAACGGTGTCTTACCAGCCATCGTATCTTCAAGTGCCTTGTGCCACATGTCCCATGCTGCTGCCAGTGCCTTGCCACTAAATGCCTGCGCTGACTCGGGACTTGCAAGCATGGTGGTCAAGTTGTTGAACGCCATACCCTTGCTGATGCGTACATCTATAGGTGTAGCTTGTACTGGTGGTGGAGGGGCTTTGTACTTAGTGACCTCTGTACCTTCGCTAACCTTAGCTGCCCGCTTTATGTCATAGAAGATTTTACTTCCACGACCCGGGTTCAATGACAGGTCTACTTCAATACGGTCACCGGACTCAAACACTACACCGGCGTAGTCTTCACGCTTGCCGTTGACGTAAGCACCTTGCATGTTCCAGATAGGCTTGCGCCCTTGATCGTCTATCGTGGTGTCCTCTACGAACGAGTACCCTGTACCAAAGTTCGTGAACACCTTGTCCACTGTGACCACTACGGTCTTGAATGTTTCCCTCTGTCCGTTGATGCTTTTCACATCATGTGGGAATCTATCCGAGTGACTCATCTTTTTCTTGCTCCCCTGCTACTTGCGTAGCTGTATTAGTTGCAGTCATGACAACATCGCCATCACTGTTGAGGAATTCAGCGCTTAGACCATCGTCAGAAACCCTGACCTTAGGCTGATTGTTTCCCATTACCATGCTCATTATGTCTACCATGACCGGCTCGCCGTCTTCGCCTGACTTTTTCCACACAAACTGTGCGTAAGTTTCAGCAGCAGACTTGCCTTCGTTGTAGCACGTTGAGCAATATGCCCTGATTGCAGTCATGCAGCTAGGGCATATCTGCTTCTTGTCAATAAACCAGCTTGGCATTATGTCCTCTCCGTAATCGTAAACGATGTGGACTCCGGCATACGGGCAGCGATGATCGCTTTCCCTACTTCGGACTCAACACCATACGCTTTTAGTAAGTTGTTTGCCTTGCTACCTGACACCACAGTTTTACTACTTGCTGGTACGTGCTTCTCGACTACTAACTCTGACGCATCACGTTCGGACAGCAGTTCAGTGAGCGCCTTTACCTTGCCTACGTCATAGGTAGGTGAGCCCGCTCTCTTGATGTCCAGTGTTGAGTGAGGCAGTCGAGTGCCCTTTGTTTTTAGCAGTCGCTTATGTATCTCATAGCTAACCGCAGCTACCGCACCCCGGTAGTCTGATGCACCCTCTTTGAGTGCTTGCAACAGTAACCCTAAGGACTCATCGTCCATAGTCCCGCAGTTAGTTGCCACTGCGAGAATGTTTCCTGTCTGTGCCATTCGAACCTTTCTGCTTTTCAGCTTCACGCTTTGCTTTGGCTGCTGCTGACTTCTTAGGGTCACCACGCCAGCTATTGAATACGTTGAACGGGGTTACAAGTTCATGTACCCGCTCTGCACCACATTTCTTACACACACCTACTACTTCGTTGACTCCTTCCGGCTCAGGTATCATGAAGTGGTGCACACACGCCTTAGTCTTCGCTTCGGTTGTCAAATTGAGAACCTCCAATACCAATACCAAACACTAACGTAGATAATGCAGCACACTCACGCTGGAACTGCTTTGTAATACGAACAAACTCCTTGCGCTTCTCGTCGTAGTCTGCTGGTGCCCCCGGTGGAGTGATCGCAGAGTGCTGGTGGCTTACATCAGGTTGGTTGGTTAGCTCACACTGGCATATAGGTACTTGAATCCAATCAGCAGTACCGAACATGCTGTTGATCTTCCTATGATACTCATGCCCTATGATTGCTAGTGCCTGTGTGTATTCCTCAGACCCTGACATCATAGTGGCGAACGCTGCGCTCTTAGCAAAGTTCAACGCTGTATTTACTAACCCGGTTGCTGCCCCTATCTTGTGGAAGATAGCTTCCTTTAGCTTCTCAACCACATCGTCAGGCAGCCCTGCTTCACGTGCAGCCTCTGCTGCTAGTTCAATCTGTTCCTCCAGAGGACGGTTAGGGTCAATCTCTATTGCCCCAAACTTAGTACCTCCAAAGCTACCCGCATTTACAGCCTCCTCTAAGGGAGACTCTGGGATATCTTTCAGACTCTCCTCTAGGAACGAGAGATCGAACGGCTCATCAGGTTGCTGCTCGTTATTTTTTTCGGTGTTTTCCATGCTTGCTCTTTCTATGCTTACGCATATATTATGTTACTGTCGTACCTCACTCAAAAACCTCATAGTCTGCACTAAATTAGGCAGACTTTCTTCATCGTTGATCTGGACACTGCTCTCAGAGGGGAAGATAGAGTCCATGTTTCGCAGGTCGTGACCGATTAGAACCGAAGCAAACCTCAGACCGTCCCTTATGAACCCCTTGTTCACCGCTGCTGTGCAGTCGTTCATGTTTGGGTATCCGTCAGTGATAAGCACGGCTGCTGATGCACCAATGTCTGATGTAATCACGTTCTTCAAGAACAAAGCACCGGTACATGTCGGAGTGCTGCCTCCCATGTACCGCCCTACTGAAGCGTGGGTAGGCTGTTGTCCTGTTGCGTTGGTTAGGATTGATGCAGCACAGTAGCTACCCCTGCCTGATGAGTACGAATACACATCTGACTCAGGGAACGCTTTCATGATTGCACCAGCACACTGCCATGCTAACCAAGCAGCGTTTCGGTATGACCCAAACTCGCTGCGCCAGCCCCGACCACGACGCTCATCACAGCTTGCACAAGGACAACCCATCGACCCGCTCATGTCTACCATGATGGCTACTTTGCCACGGGTCTTCTTGTTCTCCTCAAACACAGCGGTATCACCCATCATACCTAGTCGCCATATGTCACGACCGGGAGCGCCTTTGAACCTATCTTTCTGCTTATCTCGTAAGCCACGTGTCTCATCTAAGACTATGTTCACTGCGCTGCCGAGTTGGATAGGCTCAGAGTCAACATGCTCAACGCTTGAGAACTCATGCTTCCTGCCCATAACCTTCACAGCGTCCTTGCCACCGGGTGCATACTTACCTGTATTACCGTCTTGCACTTCGTCGCCGGTTGCCTTAGCGTCCTTGATTTCCTCACGCTTGGCAGCGTCTTTCGCTTTGACCTTCTCTAAGATGTCACCAGCATCTATCGGCTGCTTGCCGGGAGGCTTGCGGTAGTTCTTAGGTCGCTCCATGTCCAAGTAGTCAGCGATCTCAGCCGACAGCTTGATCAATTCCTCCTGATCATCTGAAGCCATAGCTGCATGCACTTGACTGTCGAACTTCTGTCGCATTTTCTTTATGACATGGTGTGCACCGGGCGACGGTACATCTACTGCCATACGCAAGATTTCTGTTCGCAGGTTGCTGCCAGTTATAGCTTGCTCTGCGCTCATGCTCATAGGGTCGGGTCTGTTTCCCACCGCCCCGTAGAACTCCTTCATAATCTTGTCGTTGTGGTAATGCTCAGTAGCCTTGTGTGCAGTCCTAGCATTTTCAAACGAGTCCCATATGCTAGCTACGTCAGAGCCAGCAACATCTTTGAGGATATCCGTAGCCCCAAGTGGACTGAACTTTGCTCGCCCTGCACCAAGCAGCTTGGCTTCAAAGCTTGACTGCTTAGGCAGGAACACCTGTGCCTGACGCTCAGCATATGCAGGGGTGTCAAAGTCATCTGACCTATCCCCTTCCATGTCACGCCCTGCTGCTATGTCACTAGCGTCACGTGTGTCGTCACGCTTGATCTTAGCCCTGCCTCCGCCAGATAACATACCGAAGAACGAACCGTAGTCCGAGAACCGGGTGTCTCTGCTCTTACGCTTGCGCGGCATATCGTTCCACTACCTTTCTGTACTTGGGCTTTTCTACCCTCATACGCTTCTCGAATTGACACAACATACAACCACGGTTCTTCCGTGCCCTGCTCTTGCGTGCCTTAGCTGGTCTACTCATGCGCCCTCTTATCCTGCGGGTTTGATACCGCTGATTGCCTTGAGTATGTCTTCTGTTGACATACTTGCGATTGTCGATGCTATGTCCGACGCACCTGACTTAGGCTCAGGTTTCGGTGCCGGTGCCGGAGCACTAGCTGAATTGTTGGGAAACATAGCCGAGTTGCCAACGATTACCTTGTTCGATGCCGGAGTCCCGAAGTGGGCACGACCTCCAGTTAGCAAAGCCGAAGCGTTCGCATACTTAGGTGTGATGGTGTACTCAAGCGCCTGCATAGGTGTGAACCCACGCATTGTCATTTCCGCAGCAGCAGTCAAGTCACCAGTGTTGATGTTCGTATCTGCTGCTTCACGGGCATCGTCTACCCATGTGTAGAACCGCTTGGCTCTGTCTTTCTGCTCCTCAGTGCCGTCACCGAGTACATAAGCAAGAGCCTTTTCCTCATCTGCCAACGGCTCATCGATGGTACGTATCCACTTGAACCTGCGAAGGAAAGCCTTGTCTAAGTTCTGGCTAAGGTAGCCGTTGCCGGGTGGGTTAGCCGTAGCCACCACCGAGAACTCATCACCGATAGGCACAGCCGTTTCACCATTCTCAGGCAGCGACCAGTAAGCCCCGGCTGAATCCATGACACCGTACATACGGGACATGAACTCCTGCGGTGCACGTGTGGCTTCCTCCAACATGAAGGTCTTGCCCTCTCGTACAGCCTCAGTAAAAGTTCCATCTTGCCACTTGATCGTCACGCCCCCGGACTCAAGAGCCTCAGGTCGCCATTGACCAACCAAGTCTCGTATGTCCATGCCTGGGTGAGCGTTCACCGCAACGAATGGCTTGCCGAGAATCTTCATAACCGTCTGCACTACGAAGGTCTTGCCCCACCCTGTGCCACCTAGCAGTAAGCGATGCAGTCCATCTGTGCGACATAAGTCCCACGCAACTTCCTGCCCGAGCGTGTTGAAGAACCGCCCTTCGTTCTCAAGCCCTGCTAGTTTGGACTTGAAGTCCCTGTCTGTGATACCCACAAACATATCCTTTCTGGCTACTTAGGTAGCCCTGATTCCTTGTCTAGTACAGCCACAATAGGTGAGACTGTTCTCTCTGGGCTAAACGCCCTGTCTACCTGTAATTGGAGAGCCTGTAAATCTCGCCTCATGTCGTCTTGGTCTATGTCGTTACGTGCTACACGATCCCGTAGTTCGGTGATTGCGTATGTCAACTCGTTCTGAAGCCCACGCATGCCTAACATGATGATCACATCAGAGACTGTTAGGTCAATCTCATACATGTCGTCATTCGCTGCTGTGGAGTCAGGCACGGTTAGCTTGCACACAACATCATCTTTGAGGTTGTTGCCCTTGACGTGTGCGACTAGATGCCTCAGCGCATATGCTGATGCCCTAGCTTTTCCAGCACGCCCACCTTGAGAGTGAAGATGCGACCTGTTCATGACCAATGGGTTTAGATTTGTGATAAATCCCTTCCTTTTCATGTCCGGATATATGTATTGCGCCCTCTCCCGTAGCCGGACAGCTACGGGAGGGACTATGGAGCCGATGTGTCGGCACGCAGGACTGAATCACGGCGTCCCCACACCCTTAGGAGAATCAAGTGCAGCACTACATGACTGCGGCTGCGCTTATTTACCTGCTTGATTCTGTACCCCCTACGGGTGGTTCCTCTGCCAACCTGTCGTTATGCACACGACACGCTCCACATGTAGCTACAAACGGCACTCTCGCTGAACTGGTAAACCATTCGAGTACCTGCTGCGCTTGCAGCTACATGTGGAACGGCGACGCTCTCTCGTACTACCAATCTTGGCGTATATGTGAGCCACGTCGCAGCGTTCCGATGTATGAGTATGTCATACACCCTCAACCTATGCGGCAGCCTCTGCTGCTGCCTGCTTAGCAACCGCTTCGATTGCTTTGTTCACACGTGTCACAGGCTTGCCTTTGAAGCCGTTGACCTTACGTGAGATTTTTTTCACCACTGCCTGCAACGCCTCTGCGTTGGGGCTAGCTTCAAGCTGCGCTTGCAACTCATGTCGTGCGACACCCTTCGTAGGTACACCCAGTACCTGTCCGAGAATCAGTCGCTGTTCACTCCGTGTTGCCATGTCGTATCCTTTCACGATGCTAATGGGCTTTGAGAACCAAAAAATTTGGGGTACTCCACCCCTCCTCCTTTTATCCTCTTTCACTTTGTTCAAGAGGAGAAAAGGGGGAGGGTTGGGTTAGCGGTCAACTTCAATTTGCTGATCTCTGTCCGTGATACCCCTGTCCACGAACGATATGTCCGGGTGTATGTCATCAGTAGGTTTGTCCGTAGCAAATTCTTCGACTAGCTTCATAGCTTCCTTCTCTGAGTTTGCCATGACGTGATAGCTACGCCACTCCGTGATCGTATCGCTGACCAGAAACTTTTCCATGTACGTTCCTTCCTGTTATGTAAGTGCCCTTACCCATATGTCGTACCCGTTTTCATGTGAGAATCTCCCACCCAGAGGGACACAAGCCGGAAAGGGAAGCTTGTGCCCCTGTGGGTGAGGGTCAGCCTACGCATTACTTGAGCGTATGTAGGGGCTGACACCCTTACCCTTAGTTCAATGTTTCATGTGCACGCCTTCCCTATAGCGTAGATGATTGAGATCGAGAAGACAGCACTCATGATGAGCAGCACCATGATGCTTATGTAGACCATGCGAAGCTCGCTTCGTAGTTCTGACATTTATGTACCGTACCCTTTACATGTGGAGCCACAGTCACATGGCTCGTTTACAGGTGAGAAGCAGTTGACAGGCTTCGCCTTAGGTTGTTTGTCCCAGAGGGCTTTCACTTCGTCATACGTTATGTCCACCACAGGTATTTCGAACTCGGTTTCGTACTCCCAGCCATCATATATAGGAGCCATAGGGTCTTTGTTCATGACACCCTCAGAGGTGTATGCCATACGGAGCGTCTCGTCGCCTTTTACGAAGGCGAATACGTGTATCGTACCGGGCATGTTACGAGCCTTTCACTAGCTGTTGATTGATTGCCACGTCGTCCGGGTCGCCGTCTGCGGCTACCCTCATGATCGCAAGCTTAGCCCTACGGGGCTTCTTGCTAAATCCCCACCACTTAGCGAGCGTCAAGCTTCGCTTCAAGTGCCTACGAACCCAGTCAGCTTGCTCATCTGTGAGCTCGCCAGCGTTGCCGGGTTCGAGCAGTTCGAGATCAGACCCTACGGGGGCTTCCTTGACCTGCTTCATGGTGTATACCTGTGTTTTCATGTCGTGATTTCCTTTCCTGAAAATCGTTTGCAATTTGGTTGACCACCCCTCCACCTTTTATCTCTCTTCACTTTGTTCAGAGAGAGAAAAGGGGGAGGTGTGTATTCGGCTTTTCTACTTGCCGAAGTTGTAGTTCATCGTGCCACTGAACGCATGTCCGTCAGATGTCATGTGGTGCTTGAACATGACGTCGCAGCCCTCACATAAATCTTCGGGGTGGTTGTATGGCATGTCAGTGTCCATAGGGTTACAGTCGTCGCAGGATATACGCCCACATGAACTGTCCATAAGGCGCTCATCGCCAAATACGTCAGCAAAGTCCAGCGTAATTCCACCACCACAGTCCATGTCCGTTTGTACGTTGCCATGTACGTCCATCATGGAGGCGTCATGAAGTACAGCGCCTATCTTCCATGTTTCGACAGCAACTCGTAGAGAACTGCCCTCATATCGTGCCTTGCCAGCCGAGTCTGCGACTGTGAACAAACTACCCTTTTCCATAGCTACCTTTCTGCTGCTTTGCAGCGTTCATGTCATGTGCGAGTTGCTTCATAAGCAACCTGCGGTTGGGTAGGGAAACTTTGCCCTTGCCCCATAGCGACCGAATCAGGTCGAATCGCCAGTCTAATTTAGCTTCCATGCGTGCCTTTCCTATGTCGTGAGAACCTTTCCCACGTGCCATGACATGACCCAGGCGGGTCATGCCATGAAACTTGGGTGCGGCTACCTACCGACCACTTTCGGTGTCCAGCGGGGTGGTGTATACCACCCTGCGTTGTGTAGTGATGTGACCGGCGTCCAATTCCTTCGATATGTGCCTCCACATGTCATGAACCAGTTTCAACCCCGGTAGATGCCCGTACCTAGCCCCCGCAGCCTTGCGTACGGCTCGAATCCACGGAAGTGGGTCGTCGCCGTTCACCATTCTCATGTCTACGAGCATGAGTACGTCGTCGTCCGTGGCTGTCCACGACCCTGATGTTGTAAAGTGCCCTACGGGAATCCCCATAGTCGTCATGTCTACGGCTTCGGACGAACGTCCGATGTAGTCCATTTTCAATTCCAATTTTCATACCTTTCCGTATGTATGTGTTCATGGTGTACCCATGTACGGAGAACCAAACCACCCGGCTTGACCCTCCGTACATGAGCGGGTGTGTCTCCACACCCACTCTGTACCTGCCTACGATGCAGCTTCAATCATGTCCTCATGTGCAGCTACGTAGCTTTGTAGTGCTTGCACTACCGGGGCGAAATTCTCGACCTCAATTTCCAATTTTGCAACCCGGTCAGCAAGGGTGACCGTAGGTGCAGCCACCTCTGCCGGTGCCGGGGCTGGTGTAGACGCCGGTGCCTTCACGGTCACGACCGCCTTGCCGTCACGTACAAGCTTCTCGACCCGGTTCGTAAGGGCTTTGCCCTTGATCTCGCGACCGTTTCGATCAACGTTCCAGTCGGCTGGCATCGTAGCCGGGTCTACATAGCCGCCGGTGATTCGCACACGACCCTTCGAACGGACAGTGTTATCCTGCTGCCCTACGGGGTCGAGTACCTGCCGGGCGTCCCTACGCTGGGTACGGGGCTTGCCAGCCCAACCCCGCAGTGCCGAATCCTCCAACTGCGTAGGCTTGGATTTTTTCACCTTCGCCTTCGCAGTCGGGGCTACAGCGTATGCAGCCTGCATATCCGGGCACCATGTGATGTGATTTGAAGCCCCGTTAGCAGAGAAATTCCCTGCCTTGCGACCTACGTGGGTGGGGCATGCGAACTTGTCCGATGCAACGATAGTGCCGAGAAACTCTTCCATGCTGTATGTAGGTACAGCTACCTGTGCTGATGCACTCATATCCAAAACCGCTTTCCTATTTGCGAATCGTCTGGACACTTGCCAAACGAACTTTTAAAACGGTATCAATTGGGGTCGCTAAAACGTGGCGTCATGACGATCACGTTTCGCGCCAAATCGAAGATTTGTGACGAGCGGGCACAGGCAGGTAGGGTTTAGCGCGCGCTCGCGAGCGACCCCCAAAACATAACGCCAAAAAAAACATGATTTCGGAGGCAAAACACAACACCAAAAACAACGGTAAAATTGACAGTGGCTGGAACGGTTTGCCATAATCACGCACATAGCATGAAGTGGCGTTCCCAGCACCTACTTAGCGTAGGTCAACATACAAAGATACTATCTTGGCGGGCATTGATGAAAAACCTACGGCGTGGACAGTCTGACTCAAATATCCTCCCTACGGGGGGTGCTCCAACTAAGCTGACCCGGAGAGTTCACGAAGCAATCGTTTCTTCGGTGCGTGCTGGCAACTACATAGGCACCGCAGCGAAAGCTGCCGGGATCGCGCGCAGCACCGTGACTCTGTGGAAGACGAAAGCTGATTCTGGAATTGAGCCCTACGGGGCACTGTTTAGAGATTTAGAAATAGTCTCTGCTAAAGCAGAGGACGAAATAGTTGCTGAACTACGTAGTAATCCAGACTGGAGGGCTAAGGCTTGGTGGCTTGAACACGGTCCTGCCCGGGAAGCTTGGGGCGCAGGCACGGGATCAAGCACTACCGACTTGGCAGTGGCTTTGCTGGACACCCTACGGGGCAGAGTTTCCGGCTCAGTCCCTACGGGGCAGACTGCCAAAGCCCTTCCTACAGCCCCGTCTACGCAGGATCGCACGGCTGAGGCAGAGCAACCGACAGACTAGCCATAGGCTAGGCGACATGCCATAGGACATGCTTGCATGTCATGAGGCTGCCCTTGCGGTTAGTGGCGGACTAGGGCTGGCGGAAATTCGTGCCGTCGTTGGGGTGGTGTGGGGTGGTGTGTGTGTGTGGGGTGTGATGTAGGGGAGGAGGCAAGGCAAGCAGCAGAGTAAGCGAGGCTGTTGGTCTTGTCGGGGTGGGGGTGAGGTTGTAGATAGCGTATTAGTGGAAGTTGTTGGGGACCCTACTATATTTATTTTGCCCCTTGACCCTAGTCGTACAATGTATGACAAGCTTGCCGGTTACAATTAAAAGCGACTAGGCTAATTACCTACACCATTCGCCACGGAACTCGAATCTCTGATGAATTGGAAGGGCTGTCAGCTTGGCCTGACAGACCTGGGACTTCTTATTGTGGAACCAAGTGGACAGATGTCCACCTTCTACTGGACAGATGTCCACTAGACAAGAAGATCTTAGTAGTTTTATACTTTTCCTATCCTCTTATCCTCTGTAGCTAGACATCCAGGGTCCTTATAGACCCTTACTGTCTAGCTGGTACCAGGGGGATGGGTGTTGGGAAGGGGGATTCTACTGGACACGACTAGACAAGTGTCCACTAGCCCTAAAAAACGCTGTCGATCCGACAGGAGTCGCATTGCCGGACACTAAAAGCCTCCGGGTTTACTTTGATCCCGAAGAAGACCATGACTACAACGACCCAGACGTGCTACAGCGTGTGCTGACTAAGGTTGAAACCGCCTTAACCCGAGTCAAACCAGGTCTTACCTGGGATGACGTAGCGGTTACGGTCTATTATTACCCCGGCGGAATCGAAAACGACCCACGTCACGGTAAATACCAAAGAGGGGATGGCTTTTACGCCGACTTTGGTATTACAATGTAGTACATGGAAACAACTGTAGTAAATAACCGGGTAGTTTTAAGCGTTAGTTTTAATCTTGAGGAGTGGAAGATGCTCCAAGAGAAGATGGACGCCGACGGCGCTAACAATATCCCAAAGACTCATATCAGCACGTACGTAAAACAACAGGTCTTTAATAAATAAGGTAGCCTTGACACATGCTGCTAGTAGAAGATCGCAAGGCGCTTCTAGGATCAATCAAGGATCTCGAAGGTGTACCTGTACATACTTGGCCGGAGCAAGATGAAATCCTTTCTCACCCGGCTCGTGTCCAACTTATTGCCGGAGGGGAGCGTGCGGGCAAATCTTTCTTGGGAGCACTCAAAGTCATCAATCATCTTGACGAGTATCGTAAAGGTGATGTGGTCTGGCTTGTCGCCAGAGACTACGAGCGAACAAGAGCAGAGTGGAACTACCTGCTTAACATGCTTGGGCAACTTGGTCTTATTATCAGGTCGTCCAAAAGGATCGACCCTGGTGTTATGGTCGTCAGTTGTGGTTCCGCAGCCAGTCCTGAAGATACGTTTGAAATCAAAACAAAATCAGCCAACGACTATCGGACCCTCGCTATGGAAGCTCCTCGGGGCATTGTTGCGTGTGAGGCAAGCCAGCTTGACCACGACAGTTACCTTAGACTACGAGGTCGAATCGCTGAAAAGCGAGGCTGGCTCTTCATGGAAGGGACATTCGAAATGTCTCTTGGTTGGTATCCCTCACAGTGGGAGCAGTGGCAGTCCTACCCAAACGAACTTGACAGCAGATCCTTTAGCCTTCCCTCATGGACCAACCAACGTATTTACCCCGGAGGGCGAGATGATAAAGAAATCCTTGCCCTTGAGTTAGTTCATAGTGAGAACTGGTTTAACGAGCGAATATCCGGTGTACCTGCACCACCCAAAGGACTCGTGCACCCTCTCTTCAAGACAGGGATACATGTTGACCCCATGCTTGAATACGTTCCGGGTGAACCAGTCCACTTATGGGTTGACCCCGGCTACTCACAGGTCACACAATCTGCGTATGCTGTTGAAGCAGCGCAGATTATTAACGGGCAAGTCCGGATTTTTGATGAAGTCTTTATGCGGGGTAACGACTCAGGGCAAATTACTACCGAAGATGTTATTGACCGGGCTCGCTCTCAAGTCTGGTGGAAAGATGTTAAACACGGCGTAATTGACGTGGCTGCTAAATCTGCATCAGAGCGCAGGCCTTTAGATGTCTGGATGCAATATGGTGGGTTATATATGGCGACTGACCAGAACCGTGTCGATATACTTTCAGGCATTGAGCGGTTTAATACATTCCTGAAACAAGACGCAGTAACACAAGAGCCACGCATGGTATTCTCTGAAAAGTGCAAAGGTGTGCTGTCTGAAATGGGCGGAGCTGTTAATCCGTTTGATGACCAGGTTCACGTGTACTCATGGAAGACAGACAGAGAAGGCAATGTAGTAGGAAAGGTACCAAGAGACTCCTTCAACCATGGTGTAAAGGCCATAACGTATGGGTTAGTATCTAATTACGGTGTAACAAAAATGACTCTGGGGTCCAGGAAAATCAAAATCAAACGGTGGGACTAGATGGCTAAGATCGATGAACTTCGCAGAAAAATGCAAGACATGTGGGACTCTAATGGTTTCACAAATCGACGTCAGCGCATGGAAGACGACTACGATCTTTATACGTTAAAGCCTTTCGATGCTGGAGATGGCTACCAGTCTTATACGTCTAACCAGCCTAAGGTTGTTGCAGACAAGATTATTAGCTGGATGAACGACTCCCGTATGATCGTCAGCGCCCCTTTAAGCCAGCGAATCTCTGAAAGAGAAGCTGGTGATTCGAAAGAAAAGTACATCGTCGGTGCCATGAACATGGCAGATGATCGGTTAGTTGCCCGGGGTATGCTGACTGTAAAAAGCCAGATAGCAGCACATATTGTTTTACGAGGCTGGTTTGCAGGTCGTGCAGTCTTAAATAAAAAGAAAGACAAAACCTACGTAGACATAACCCCTTTTGATCCTCTTAGAGTTGTTTACGAACAAGACGAAGACGGCATACTGTGGCTTGGTTATCGCACACTAAGATCCTCTCAAAGTATTAAACAGTTGTATGGCATCGACATTGATGAACCTACAAACTCTGACTACGACGATGAGTTTGGTATACCTGTGTGGGACTACTACGACCGCGAGCAACATGCGATTATTATTGACGGGCAAGATCCTAAATGGGGAAAGAAGCCTCTTCCTCACGGTGTTGAAGACGCTGACGGAGAAGGGGTTGCGCCTGTCTTTGTTGGGCCTGTAGGAATTGTTCCTTGGATGCAGGGAGTCCATGGGGACTCAGATCAGTCTCATGATTACGGTGAATCTATTTTCTCATCTAATCGTAATCTTTTCGAAGAGTTCAACTTTGTAATGTCGAGCACCAAGACGCTAGTACGTCGTGGTGTTAGGCAACCGTATATCGTGGAGTCTCCTGATGGAACTCAGACATTAGACACTGATCCTTGGCAGGATGGTACGGAAGTACCTTTGCCACAGGGAACACAAATCAAACCGATGCCTGAGATGAAAATGCCTGCCGACACAGGTACTTTTAATAGCCTTGTCGCTGGGGAATTACAACGTGGCGGCTTGTCTAATGTGCACATGGGAGAACTTCCGTTTGCTATATCTGGCTATGCAGCAAATGTAGTTAGGGAAGGTTCTGCACACACGCTTGAACCTCGTCTTAAATCTCTAGCAAGCGCTTTCACTCAGATAGGTGAATTGCTATCGCTTCAGTATGTATCTAACAAGTTTGGTAAGCTCACGCTTACTGGACGCCTTAATGACTTAACAGATCAGTTTGATGAAGAAATCAAACCTGAACAAGTTGAAGAGGGCGGTCGTGTAAGGGTGGACTTCAAACCAAACCAAGGACTTGAAGATCCACAAAAAATTGCAACTGCCCAAATGCTTCGTGAGGGCGAGAATCCTTTAGCGCCTGATAGCTGGATCTGGGAAAATATCCTAGAAGTTTCTGATACAGAACAATTCCAAACAGCTATTGATTCCCAGAAAGCAAACTTAGGAGATCCTAAGGTTCAGCTTATGAACATGATTACTGCCTTGCTTAAAACAGGCGATGAAAACAAGGCGATGATCTACATAGACCTTCTGATGAAGACAGTTGAGCAGGAAGCTATGACCCAACAAATGCAACAAGCTCAATTCGCTGCTGCATCTGCTCAAGCTGCTATGCCGCCCGGTGCTCTTGGCGAACAGGGTGGCGGGCAACAGCCTTCACCTGATAGTCTAGGGGTTCCTGGGGGTGGCGGTATTAATGCTCAACTAGGACCAGAGGGTGCTCCGGTGCAAGCAGCACCCGGGGAAGCTGGTGGTCCATCGATAGAAGCGGTTTTGTCCGCTATAGGTTTAAGTGAAGGACCACAGTAATGGCTAGCTGGTATGTTCAAACCGATGTCGGAAACTTATTTATCCCCGACCACTACAACGCCTCCGCAGCTACAGCTAGAAGTATGGCTAGGCAGTGGGCGCGCACGTTCTCTCCTGACATAGCAGATGAAATGAATGTGACTGAAAACCCGTCCGGGTTCGGATCAGTAAACTACGGTGATAGTGTCTGGGGTGGTTACGGTGTACCAGCAGGTGCTGTAAATCCTAGCAACTATGTTCAAATTCAAGACAATGTTACCTCTGGTAAAAAGTGGGACTTCGTAGAAACTACTGACGTTAATAAGGGCGGGTTTAGTAATTACAGTGGAGAAGGTAAAGACACTGAAATTCAAGAGTCACGAGACTTAGTAGACCCAGTGCAAGGATTCTTAAAAGGTCTTGGATTTGATTTTAGCCAAGGGGCTAGTGCTGCACGTGACTTCCAACAGCGGATGGGGCGTTTAGGGCAGAGTACCTTTGCAGCTCAACGAGCAGCAGACTTCTTTGATGACGCCATCCCTGGAGGTGGACCTCAGGATTCAGAGCAGTTTGCAAGAGGTCTTGGGACAAACATGGGCAATCGTTTTGGATCTATAGGTACCCGGGCATTAGAAAACCTTCAAGCTTTGTCCAACCTCAGTGGCGCCCTTACCCCTGTCGGTGATAACACCATGCGTCAGTTTGTTAACCCGTACTCCGGTTCATACACAGCTGAAGGTCAAGGTGATCTTCAGGCAGGAAATATAGCAAACTTATTAACAGCAGCCTTTCAAGGTGCTGGGGTTTCTCCGTTGTATGCTAATCAAGTACGCTCTGGCCAAGTTGAAGACATGTTTACAAGATACGCAAACGCAAACCCAAACTTAGGTTCAGATAACCAGCTAGATCAAAACTTCTTAAAATACGCATCAGACCAACTTGGACTATCGCGCTTCTTTCAATAAGGACAACTGATGGCTCTCAATTTAGATCCAACACAGAACCCTTGGTTGCAGTTTCTTGAAGATCAACCTAAGGCTGCGTTCTTAGGAGCTGCAAGCAATTTCCTTGGCGGCGCAGGAAATACAAACACGAACCGAAGAAGTCTCGATCAGGTCTTTCAACAGACCTTGAGTGACTTCCAGCAGGAGCTTGGGCGACGTTCTCTAAACAACGAGAACCCTAACCTGTTGTTCTCTCAGTTCGCTGGTGGCTTAACAGACCAAGACTTTACTCGTCGGTTTGCTGCCGTAACAGACCCAATGCCTTCACAGCAAAGATTTAACCCTCGTACTAGGAAGCTGTACTTTAGTTAGTTATGCCACCACGAGGAAGAAGCTTAAACCCAAACGCTCCTATACCGGCTGCTAGCCGCCCGTTTAGCCCTGCGACTCAAGCAAAGAGTCAAACTCAAGGGCTTCCACAACAGCCTAATGCAGAGGCGTGGGCAGGTATTGCCAATCGCTACATGGAAGAGCTTGCCAAGGCTTACAGTGCGGCGATTGGTGCTGATGTAAAGAAAGTTCATGTCTCCAATCCTGAAAAGTTCGGAGCTGTCGTTAACGCCGTAGACATGCTTAAGGATGAGAAAGTTGGACAGGGAGTCGATCCAATAGAAGCAGGTAATGCTGCGTTCTTAGATGTGTTTAGCGAAATGGGGGTTGATCAGTTCAAGTCTGGAATAGCTCCCGGTCTTAGCATGATGCTTGCTGATAAGCAGAAAGAAGAACTCCGGAACGCTCCAGAGCCCACTCAGCTTGAACGCTTTGGCACTGTCTTTGCTCGCCCGTTCCTAATGTCTAGAGGTGGAGACAAGACTGAGGCTGCTTACAGCACCCCTGAGCGTAGAAAAGAATACTCAGACGCAGCAGGGGCTTTGTTTAACTTCACCACCCCGACTATCCCTAAGTCATTTACATACTCCGAGGAAAACCCAACTGGCGGGTTCAACAGGGTTGCTCGTGAAACTATCCGTGACTTCTCGTCACCATTTTCAATGAGCCTAACTGCTCTAGCACCTGGGGTTACTCAGGCAGGATCAGTAGCTCTTAGAGCTGCTGCTGCAAAAGCGTCTACACCAGCTAAAGCTAAAGCATTAAAGCTCGCTGCCAAGCTAATAGATGACGGAACGTATGCAAGAGCGTTACGCATGGAAGCCCAAGGAGAGCTTGGAGGAAACCTACTAGTCAACGCACTGGAAGATCAAGGCGTAGAAATGAACATGGCCCAGCAAATTGCTGTTGGGTTAATTGGTGGTATAGGTGCAATAGCTGGCCCTGCTCTAATTAAACGAGGAGGCGGAGCGGCTATTAATGCAACTAGGCAATCACTAGACCCTAGCAACATTGCCGAGCCACCCCGTACATCTGCTGGCAAAGTAGACAGGTTGTTGCGTGAGACACGGCGAGCTGAAAGCGAACAGCAGCGGATACTAGATGAGGCAACCAGCGAAAGAGCTGGTGTTGTAGATGACGGTATATACGAAGACCCTGATGATTTTATTGAGCGAGGGGCTCTTCCAAGGACTGAAGACGATGGCTATGGCTACAGAACAGAGGAAGGTCAACGAAGACTTGCTGACTTGCGCTATGGGGAAAATGCAAGCCGACGCTCCCCAGAATCAGTAGAGCCTCATGTTGACGCTGACGGATACCCAATACCTCTTTCTAGGGAAGACTACGAAATACTTGGCTACGGTCAGGGCGCTCCGGTAGCGTTCCGTGAAGAAATACTTCGACCTCAGGAACGAGCTACTGGTGAGATTGTACGTATAAATAAAGAAGGTGGCATAGAGTCTGTTGACAGCCCTCCTGTTCCCGGAGAAGCCCCTGATCTATTTGTTCAACTTCAAAGAGATATTGAAGGGGACCCGTCTAGAGCGGCTGGCAACTATAAAGGCATGAAAGAACAGGCTTTTCTGCCAAGAGATCATGGAGTATACGTAGAGACTAGAACACCTGAAGAAATAGCTTCACCTATAACTCGTGGCAGGGGTGACTTTAAAGTCGAGTACAGAGAGCCTAGTTATGGTTATGGCGACCTCGGTCAAAATCCTAAAGGTGGCGGGGCTTACACGGTGTATAAAAAAATTGACGGCGAGTTTGAGCCTGTAGCAGAGTTTAGTGTCTACCCTGCCGACTACGACCTAAAGACAAGGACGCATGTAAACCCTGATAGCGGTAAGTCTATTGAATATAACTACGGGTTAAGTATCACAGGAACAGATGAATACGGTTACAGTCTTGATTACGGGAACTTTGATCAAAAAGCAGTTTTTGGTGACGGCGTTAAAGGTGCCATGAACCTTGCTCGAGTCTTAGATAAAATTGTTGATTACATAGAAATGGCTCCGCTAGACGGCTCACCTCCAGGAAAAGTTTTAGGGATTAAAGGAAGCCGCCTACATGGAACTAAGAATACTGTTGCCTTAAGAGCTAATGACATACGAAACTATGCTGGTGGCAAAATTGAACTACCTGCTGGATTTAAAGAAGCAAATAAACAACGGGAAGTTTTAGGCCCTGTTAGCTCTATAGTCCGTAACTTTAAAGACGTTAAGATAGGACTCAGCCGTTCCTTCCCTAATATCGATGAAGAGTTAATCGATGATCAAATAGAAATTCTTAAGAAAAGATACCTAGCAGTTAAAACCCAGCCCTTTAGTATTCACGCTGGTCAAGGTGAAAGAAGAGGGTTATCAGAAGCGGAGTGGCTGCGCTCACGGTTTGCTGGTTTTAACATTGATGGCTTGGTAATGATGGATGACGGAAGGCTTCTTAGCCCGTCATCTGAATCAGGTGTTGACGCTTCTACCGTGTTTGTAAAGCCTATGGCACTTGCTCAGGGCGAGTATGCCGTAGCAGAGAATGTTGTACGAGCAGTTATTAGCACTAACTTTGGCAGGGTGGCAGGGGATGTTGACCCCCAGCGCATGGTTACCGAAGTTGAAACTATGTTTCACGAGATCGGTCACGTAATTAGGCGCGACCTATATGACATGAATCCAGACTCTCGTTTGATTCTTGAGAAATACTCAGGAGTAAAGAATGGTATTTGGACTAACGATGCTGATGAAAAGTTTGCACAGGGGTACGTAAACTACCTTGCTAATCCTGACGATTTCTTGCGAGCTGGCCTTGAAGGAATAAACCTAGGTGGTAGGGGTATCCAAGGGTTAATGGAAATCTTTGGGCAGGTTACTCATTGGTTGCGACAAGTTTTACTTGATGATCCTTCTACTGGTACAGGAGGACGCTCAAGCCTGACAGAAGTAGAATTTAAAGCTTTTGATGACATTTTCTACAACCCGACGGCTAAAGAAAACCAACCTATGTGGCATCGGACAGTGAGTGATGACCAAGGCAGGACGATTCTTGATAAAGAAGGCGGCGGAAACCGCAAGCTTACAGAACCATTCCGTAACCCTAACCCTTGGTGGACCACCTCCGCAGCCAACGCACGAACACCAGGGGAGATTGGAGGAACTACTAGCTCAATACCTCCTCGAACCCGTATCAGTGAAAAAGAAGCTGATGTATACCTAGACAGAGATCCCGGTTCAGGACGAAGGACAGGTCCGCCTGGAGTTGAAAATGTATCAAGCCAGCCCCGACCTCGACCCATGCCGGACACTAACAACCAGCGTGGTCCACTTCGGTATTCTCCGGAAACCACAACACCGCAAGTGGAAGGTCCATCAGGAATACGCATGTTCGATGAAGACTGGGATCAAGCGGTTGAAGATGGTGTTCAGGTATGGAGGGACGCACCGGGATATCAGCCTATCGAAACTGGCGACCCTAGTTCAATCGAATATAACCCGATTATTATTCAGCGTGTTGTGCCTGCTAGGGGGTCAGTGGATTCAGGTAACCAACTGACATATTCTGTTAGGGTGGATGGCAATTTTCGCCCTGCCGCAATCGTTGGTTTTTCGCGCATACCGCGTAGCGACCCGTCTGTAAGTAACGGGAATACCTGGAACATGCACATGCGGTCTTTAGGCGACGCCACGAGGGAAGGTGAACTCTTTTCCGACGACCTGTCTGCTATTGGGCTTTCTGTTATTAGAGACACCAGCAATACCGTAAGAAGCGTCAGGAACTTGCCTAGTCTTGAAAGCGACTGGGACACTCCTACTCGCAACTTTATGGATCGTGGAAGCCGAGATGAAGATGCTCTTAACGCAGCACGCGAAAGGCGTCGTGCTGCTGGTATGTCTCTCGATGATCAACTTGAAGCTGACGTTGCCGCAGCTCGACGTGGTGAAAGTATCGACGAGAGCGTAGTCCCTGATGTTACCGGTCGTGGCGACCTTGACGACACCAACCCGTTCGCAAGGGCGAACAGAGATGTAGTCCTAGAAGAGAACAGAGCAGCGCAAGTCCTACGTGACGCAAGGGTTCGTCAAGCTGAGCGTTTAGGCTTAGACCTTGAGAACGGTGCCGACAAAGCACTGGAAAAAGCCGCCCTTCAAGGAACGGCTGTTCCTTGGGCAGATGCAGACAGAATCGTACGTGAAGACATTCGACCTCGCATGGTGGACATTATTAAACAAGTAGGGCGACAGACCAACGCTGACGTAGATTTACGAGCAGCGCAAAACCGGCAAGCAGCGGCTGCTTCAGCAAATATATTCTCGACTTCAACAGCGACCGGTGAAGACATAATAAAAAGAGGTACTGCGCCACTCCAAGCCACAGGAGAAAAACCACTCTCTGCTATGGATCGCCCCCCAATTAGAGGGCCGAACGCAGACCCAGCTAACTCGTTGAGTGAAGCTGATATGCACTTGATCTTTGAGTCAATCGCACGTAACCCGCGCATGCGTCCATACACCAAACTTAATACAGCTAAGGCTATATGGAAGTTGGTTGACGGAGAACACCTGACGAAATTTGATATCCAGCGATTGCGTTCAGTGTTTGGTAAAGAAGTAACTGCCGGAATGTTCGACACCCGAGGGTGGAAGCGTAAGACATTTGATGAGATTATGGATGTTCTTGGGATTCCAAGGCTCCTCCTTGCCACGATGGACTTCTCTGCTCCGCTACGTCAAGCATTACTGCCCTTGGGTGGTCACCCACTACGCTGGGCTAAAACATGGGGACCTGCATGGAAGGGAGCTATAAGCGGCAAATACTACGACGCACAAAGAACAAAGAGACAAGCCCACAAGAACTACAGAATCTTTACTGAACCGTCCAGTCCCAACCTGCCTGAAAACCAGCGAGGACTAGGACTGTTTGAGACTGACCCTGAAGCAGGGCTTGGTCAGAACGAAGAGGCGTTCTTGTCTGAGTTCTTAAAGAGGCTGCCTGACCGTGCTGGTAACTTAGCTGCTTGGACAACTCGAACTCCAGGGGCAAAGAAACCTGTGAAGAGTATTCTTAGCGGCATCGGCACTGTAGCTGGTTACCCAATCAGGTTCTCTGAGCGTGGTTGGAGCGGGTTCTTGGACGAGCTTAGGTTCGGTTTAATGAACGACGCCTGGGAAAGCTGGAAGACTCCAGGCTCTCTTGATAGCAACGGTAAAGCGAGCTTTATTCTTGACGAAGCCACAGGCGACCTTGTTCCCACAGCACAAACACTAAAGGATGGGCGTGACCTTGCTCGCTACATCAACATATCTACTGGTCGTGGTGACCTTGGGATGCTTGAAGGAGCAGCAGCCCCGCTAGCAAACATCTTCTTCTCACCCCGCCTTATGGCTGCACGTTTCGAAGCGCCATACGAACTCATCAGGTGGGATCGATCTAAGCGTGTGAAGAATCATATTTACCGTGACATGGGTGGAGCTATGGGTGGTGGAGCTACCGTACTGGGACTCGCAGCTATCGCTGGTGCCTCAGTAGAACTTAACCCAACGTCTTCAGACGCCGGTCGTATTCAGGTAGGCAACACCCGTGTTGATATCTGGGGTGGTTTCCAACCACTCGTGCGTACGATTGCCCGTGTAGCAATGCGAGAGCGCAAGTCAACTGGCACAGGCAGAATCACCGACCTAGACAAGGACGGCATAGGCCTTGTCTCTCAAGAGATCGGTAACTTCTTCAGAGCTAAACTCGCACCAGTAGTAGGCTTCGGAACCGACATAGCCCTTGGTGGAGACTTCACTGGCGACGAGATTGACTTCGGTTCAGGCAACCGGATGGATCTGCTAATCTCCAGGTTCGCACCACTGTTAGCCCAAGACTTAATAGAGTCCTACAGAGCTGACGGGCTTACAGGGGCGGCTCTAGCAGCGCCGTCGTTCTTTGGTACCTCTGTGATTTCCTACCAAGGAGTAGAGGAAATAACCCGAAGAGACTACAAGTACCCTAAAGACCACCCTAATAAAGACCGACCGGGCAGAAAAGGTTTGGCAAACTTAACCGATTCTGACTACTCTGTATTCCAAGACCTCCCGCCGTTCTTGCAAGACAACGCTATCGCCATGAACAAGTTTGAGGGCAGCCAGAAAGACAGTGAGTTCTCGGCTCAGATCGCCCAGATTGATGAAGACTACTTCACGACACTCGTAGGCATCATGGACGATATGGAGAAGACTGACTCACAGAAGGTGTCAGCGTTCTTTGACGCAGGCAACACCCGTGCCGACAAGAGATCCGCTGCGTTTGAAACCCAGTACGGCGAGTTCGTAAGATCTGATGACGAACCTATAGACGACAACGCTAAGGCAATGCGCTCGTACTACGACATGGTTGCTAACTCTATTAATAGCGACAATAGTTTTAATAATGATTTCTTTAACAGCACTTACGCTGACTACATAAACTCTTGGTCTAAAGAGCAGAATCAGTGGGTTCGTGCAAACACAAATACCAAGGTTATTCCTGAAGCTATGTGGAACATTCTTCCTGATAAGCAAAAGGAGAATTACAAAGCGTCTAGTGATGCTCGTGATGCTCTTGTTAAAATCTGGGCAAACGACGAAGCTGAGGTACAAGCTCAGATAGAGTCACGGCGTCTTAACGTAGAAGAAGTTAGGGCTGGTATCAATCAGGGACAGGAATCAATAGAGGAAAACAGAAGGGCTGCTCGTGAGAGGGATAACTTAGACCCCCGAGATGACTACACTCCTGTAGATAAAACCAAAACACCGGTATTTATCGGTGATGCTCCAAGAAGAAATAGGTTTACCCCTTCTGCTGCACCTTCTGGAGTAGTACCCGGCACCACTAAGTCCAAAGAACCTGCGGGTCCGGTGTTTATCGGTAGCCGATAACATCTGTTAGTATTTGTAACTATCGGATATCACCGTTTAGTGGTACACGAGGAGACAAAAAGAATATGGTCAACAAAGGACCTGAGCAAGAACCGCAATCTCTTCCAGACGATCTGGGAGCAGTTAACACAGTCGTTCAAGATGAACCAGAAGGCACTCTTGTAAAAGATGTGACTGATAACGCTCCTAGTGAGGACGGGACGGCGGCACCGGCACAGCTCACCAATGATGACAAACCACAGGAAACGCCTGAGCAATCGCTTTACGAAACGCCCGGTTTTAAGGAATATCAATCCAAGACAGACCAGCGTATTGCAGAGCTTAGTAGTCAGGTAGAGCAAGGAACTAAAGCGGAACAAGAGAGACAGGCTCAAGCTGAAGCCGCCACTCTTGATAACACTGTCCAAAGCTGGAAACAGCAGCAGTATGAAGCTTTGATGGGTCGTGGGGTTGAAGAAGCAGTAGCAGCAGAAATGGCTGATGCTTACGGAAACCTAGCTAAGCAGAACTATCTCGCCACTAAGGGAGTTCAGACTGCTCAAACGGCTACATCAACTGCACAAGGACAGGTTGTGGAACAGGTCCGCAACGCCCGCGCTTATGAACTTGCTGCACAGTACAAAGTCCCGTTCGCTGAACTACAGGCGATTAACGACCCTAACTATATGGAACTTCATGCTAAGTCATTAGCACGGACGGCAAAGTTAGAGTCGCAACTCGCTAAAAGTAGCGGCGCGCAGGTATTTGATTCAAGCAACCCTGAGGTCGAAGTCGCACCGTCAGATGACGTGCGAATACTAGACGCTTATGCCGCTGGAGACACTCGTGTCAACAGAGAGATGGCAGCCGCCGCTTCTAAACGGTTAGGCATGTCAATCTTCTAGCCACCGGCAGAGGAATCAAAAATGGCTACTCAGACTTCAACAACCAGCGTGTTGCAACAGATGTCTCGGATCATGCTTGTAAAAGCACGTGAGACTGAAGAGCACAACATGCCGGTTGTAAACCTCATTGAGAGGTTTAATCTGCCTAAGGGACACTATCAACTTGATATTCCTAAGGTAGGACAGATGACTGCATCCGACTTGGATGAAGGCATCGACATGACTGATACGGAAGACATCAACCCTTCGATTGTTTCGGCAACGACGGCTGAGGTTGGACTTAAGGTCATCGTGACTGACATTCTGCTTCGTCAGAATAACGAGTCAGTCTTTAGCATTATCGGTCGTCAGATGGGTACTGCTATGGCTCGCAAGAAGGACACTGATGCAATAGCGCTCTTCGTCGGACTCAACGGCGGAACTGAATTTGGTGCCGACGGTGCCGACTTCACGCTGGCTAACGCCTCGGCAGCTATTGCAAAAGCTAAGGCGAACAAAATGGGTTCGCCTTTGTTTATTGTCCATCACCCTAATGCGATCTTTAAGTTCATCAGCGGCTTCTCCGGGCCTATCGCTTCTGGCGGTAACCTACCTAAGCCGTTCAGCGCTGACGCTCTGACGGACTTCTGGACTGGCATTAAGGTCAGTGGCGTACCGTTCTTTGAAGATGGAAACATTCAAAAGACTTCGGGCGTTGACTCCGGATTCGGTGTCATCG
>Ga0110931_1000130_pt1 | contig 29835 bp, 10 predicted proteins | sample 4_EtaG_FD_79333 | JGI IMG/M metagenome (GOLD analysis project Ga0110931, IMG submission 79333) | Marine viral communities from the Subarctic Pacific Ocean - 4_ETSP_OMZ_AT15127 metaG (version 2) (version 2) | ecosystem: Environmental > Aquatic > Marine > Oceanic | place: Pacific Ocean | collected... | reverse complement strand
GCTGGGATATTTGATGAGCAAGGTGAGGCTCTTAGTGATCTTAAGGCAGCGAAGAGAGCTAGAAGATTTAGAAAAGGTGAGGACCTTAGCCAGCCTGCTGAGCACAACGGTGGATATGCAAATAACACAGAGCAAGTGCTCGCAATCAAAGCGAAGGAGTCTAGAGTTAGAGCGTGGTACACCTCTGTGATGATAGCCACTGCCTATGTGCAGCCAGAGACAGTCCTAACCAACCCCTACGTAATAAAAGGGGGAGACTTCAAAGGGATGGGTAACCCAGACAATCCCCAGAACAATCAACCAAATAGGTTCTACCAAGAGACAGGGTTTGACAACAATCAGCTGACTCTGACCATAGAGCCTACAGGTAAGATATTGCTGAATGGTAGAGAAGACCATGAGTCTACAGACTCTGCGTCTTTCAAAGGAGCAAGCTACCTATACAACAGAGCAGGAGAAACAGCACACGCAATAAGCTTGACTAGTGGGCTACCTGCTCTGCGTGGACACTTACCGTTTAACCAAGGGCTTGCAGGTAATCTAGACGCAAACGGGTATAGAGTAGGACTTACAACATGGGGTGATGGGAACAGATGGCTGTACCCAGACGCTCCTATCGATGGCTTGCCGCTGTGGTACCAGAGATTTGGTGAGACTCAGACTCCAGGTAACTACTTCGGCAACCAAGACCCAATACAACTGTACAAGCCTTCAGAGTTCAGGGGGCTACACTACACACTGAGGATGGCAAACCAGTTTAATGGATTGCCTATGGCATGGATGGTAAATATCTGCTCATTCAGAACAGAGGTATATGCACCATTTGACCAACAGCAACTTGTGTGGACTGGGTACTACAAAGACATCACCAATGCCAACACTACATCTGGTGCAGCACTGACTGATGATCAAGCAGTCAACTATTACACAGGAGCATCATCCGGTAACATCTTTGGTGGTGATACATACATTACAAGGCATGGAGTAAGGACTACATCTCAGAGCTATGGACATGCCTACTTCAGAGCTGCACAGAACTTGCAAGACCCAGTGTCTTATGCCCTGATCAATGAGAATGGTGGGGTTACTCAAGATGAAGATCTTGGTAAGTACTTGCTTGGAGCTGAGCAAAGTGACGGTAGTCAGGATGTGGGGGAAGGCATAACTACAAAGAAAGACAGGTTCCAAGGTGATATACCTTTGGAACTTAATCCTAACAAACACAACAAGTTAGGTCTTACAAATAGTGTCCCCATTTGGAACTACAACAGTGCGAATGCAACAGATGCATCTAACAGTGGGGACAACAGAGAGGTAGCAAAGAGGACACTAACCATACTCAAAGACACTTGGAACTGGGTAAAGGGTAACGTCAACCCGGTGTCCACCATACTGTACTTCTACTGCGAGTCCGACGACCTGATCGAGTTCAGGCATATCAAGGACACAGAGGCAGGGCAGGAAACTAAGATCTTTGACTACCACACAGCAGGGTCAATGTTGTTTGATCCACCAACTGAGGACTACACCAACCCTGACAAAATCCTCTACGGTAGCCACTTCTCTGCACTGCAGGACTTGAAGGTCACACAACCGCTGCCTGTATTTGCAGAGCTTGAGAAAGAGAACACATTCCCAAGACGTATCGTGAGGTCAGATATTGACTCAGGTACACTTGCTGATGGGTACAGAAAGTTCCGAGGTCTAAACTTCAAGGACGTACCATCACAGCGTGGTGCTATCAAGAGGCTATTTGACTACAGAGGTACGTTGTACATCAACACCACACGGTCTCTCTTTGTTACTCAAGGTAAAGAAGAGCTGCAGATAGGTGCTGCTACAGCGTTCATTGGGAACGGTGACATCTTTACAAGAGAACCTGCTGCGGCACAGGAGTCTACAATTGGGTACGGTGGTACGTCATCTAGACACGCACACGTGACTACACCCTACGGACACTTCTATGTCAACCAGCATGACCGTAAGATATTCATGGCAGGTAGTCAAGGACTTGCAGACATCTCAGGAGGACTGCAAACATGGCTTAGAGACAACATGCCGTTTGTCCTGGAACAGTATGGTATAGACCTTGGGTCAGATCTGGCACAAGAGAATGGATTCTACACAGATGCAACAACAGGCACCAGTGTCCCACTTGGGTTTACGATAGGGTATGACCCTAAGTTTGAGAGAATCCTGATTACAAAGCATGAGCCTGTGCCCACAGATCAGTTTGTGTCAGACTTCAATGCAGGTAGGATTGTAATCAGCAAGGGTATACCTCACGCTGTACCGCTTGACGGGCAAGAGTGTGAAGATCCTGATGACACTAGTCCTGTAGAAGATGAGTACGCAAGACAAAAAGGAGCTGAGACTGGAGGCCTGGATGTATTCTGTGGACCAATATGGTTTGGTAACCCCACATACTTTAAGAAAGGAGGGTGGACTCTGTCATACTACCCCAAAGAAAGAATATGGGGCAGCAGACACAGCTACTTACCAAACATGTACGCTCACACACCTAACGAGATGTACAGCTTTGCAAAGACCTCAGATGACGATGACAGTCTAGGCTTTATGAGCTGGGAGCACAGCAACAGTAAGAATCCTGGCAGATTCTATGGCAAGGTCTACAACTTTGAAATAGAGTTCATTGACAACACAGCTCAAGGAGAACCAAAGATCTTCAGCAACTTCTACTACTGGGCAGAGTCATACATAGACGATGGTCGACACGTATACGAAGTAAATAAGGTAACTAACCCAGTGTTTGACACGTTCTATGCATACAATAGCACGCAGATAACAGGGTCCAGTACTACAATTAATTACCTCAACAATGCTAGACTCGTAGATAGAGTTTGGTATATCAACGATATAAGAGACTACGCTAAGACAGAAAATATTACAAGCGGGGAACTTATAACAGGTACAGAGAATGTTGCTGGATATATAACGTCAACAGTAACTAGTCACATACAGACCGAGCCTATGTTCGATGAAGAGGGAGTGGTTAACACTGACTACGTAGATGCTGCAAAAGAGTGGTATAACCGTAGAAAGCTTATCGATCATTACCTAGGGGTTCGACTTATACATGATAATTCTAATAGAAATTTAGTACATTTGTATGCTGTAGGTACTAAGTTCCGTAAATCTCATAGATAATGGCAAACAAGAAATTTCTTAAAGACGCTCGTAGAAAGATGGAACGAAGGGGTACCGTAGGTGCCTTCAAGGAGTACTGTGGAGGTAGTGTTACAGATCAATGCATACAACGTGGCTTAAATAGTAACAACCCACTGACACGTAAGAGAGCACAGTTCGCAAAGAACGTACGCAAGATGCAGGCTGGTGGACCTATGCAACCAATGCAGCCCATGCAACCTATGCAACCACAGGCTGTACCACAGGTTCCTAATGCTATGCCTGCACAAGAGCTGCAAGCGTCAACTTCTAATGTCGCAGACGGTGTAGAACAAGGTGGTGGTGACGGAGGTGGTGGTGCATATCAAGCAGCAGGAAAACTTGTTTCTATGGCAGGTGATGCGGCCACTGCATCTTCAGTAACTGACAAAGGAAAGACTACAGGTCAAATAGCTTCAGGTGCAGGTAAAGGTGCTGCAAGTGGTGCAGCTATTGGCACTATGATATTTCCTGGTATTGGTACAGCAATAGGTGCCGGTGTTGGTGCTATTGCAGGAGGCATTTCGGGGGGAGTTAAGCAGAAGAAAGCCAACGAGGCAGCAAGCGATCAAAGAATCGCCGAGACTCAAGCTCTTGCAAATCAGTACCAAGCCAAGTACGGGTCATTTGCCAGATACTACAACGGTGGTGCAACAATGCCTACACAGCAAGACGGGTTTAACCCTACCCCAAACAACACTACTCAACTTCCTGGTGGAGTGCAAATGCCTATTGGGTTTGGGGTTGACAAGTTTGTAGGTAACAAGCATGATCAATCTGGTATGGGCTCACCGAGCGGTATCATACTCGAAGAGGGCGGTAAGTCTAAGCCTGGCATTGAAGTGGAGGACGGTGAGTTGCAGACTGATGTCAAGACCAAAGGGGGAAAGAAAGAGTACATTGTCTCCGACTTTATAGTCAACCCAGCTACAGGCAACACATTGGCTGAAGACATGGAGAAAGAAATCAAATCAGCAAGAAGCCAGAAGCAAGCTGAGGAGATTAAGCAGAAGTTTGTCAAGCTTAACGAAGAGCTCAAGGAAGATGGTAAGCCTGAGATGGTGAAAGCTCAGGATGGTAGCTACACTGCGATGTCCGCAGAGGACGCAAAGGTTGGAAAGCAGAAAGATATGGGTAAAGGGTTCTTTGGCGATGCTACAGCTGAAAGCCTTGAAGAACTTAAAGAACGCAACCCATGGTATGACTTCTCTGACTTCGATCCTAACAACCCAGAGTCAGTAAAAGACTTCCAGAAAGAATACAACAAGCGTGCACCAGAAGACCAGAAGGTCGTTGAAGATGGTAGGTACGGTACTCAGACTGATAGCATCGATATGAAGAAGGCAGAAAGTAAGTCTGAAGGTAAGCCTGCAGGAAGTTCTGAAGAGGAAGAGACATTAGATATCGAGGAGGTAGAGCTCGAAGAGGAGAACATCGACGACGATCTGTTCGAAGACAAGACCACCGAGAAGAAAGATGATGCAAAAGGTGACGACGAAGAGAGCATTAGACTTCGTCCTACCGGCACCATGATTCAGGCTCTTGGTCCACTGGCTCAGCTGAACGAGAGCTATACTCCACAGAAAGTCAGACCTGAGTACATCGATGCACCTACACTGCGTAGAGACAACTATAACAGAGAGCGTTCAGAAGAACGAGCTGGTCTTGCAGCAAGCAATGAGGCAGCATCTAGAGCAATGTCAGGCCCTGCAGCATTTGCTGCTAGGCAGTCTGCAGCAGCGCAGTCTGCTAACAGACAACGTCAGATTACCTCTGCAGAGGGTAGAGCAAACAGACAGATTGCTGACCAAGAGAAAAGACTGCAGATGGCAGCTGACCAAGCTAATGTGAATGCATTCATGAGAGCTGACTCTCAGAATGTAGCAGCATCAAACCAGGCAGCGATGTACAATCAAGAAAACAAAGTTGCAGCAATTAACCAGCTTGGTAAGATTGGGACACAGACGGTTGCCGATAGAAGTCAGCAGCGTGCTGATGTCTTTGCAGGGCAAGCTGGGCAGATTGACGGAGAGTTTGATAGAGCACTCCAGAACTTCTACCCAAGCAGCAGACTCCCGTTTGGACCTAAAGTAAATATCAAACCACAGGGTGGTACAACACTTAGCCCGGATCAAATAAGTTTGGCATACCAACAGTCTTTGATTGATGCAAAAGCTGCCGAGACTGAGGTCTCAAGAAGAGGTGGATACATCAAGGGTAAGAAGAAAGTCAGACGTAACAGAAGAAAGAAATGAAGAACTTTGGTGCACCAGTAAGTGGGTATGTTGACTACAAGTTCCAGGAGATAGGTAATCTTCGTAGGGAACGGTACATGGACAACTTCTACATGAGTGAAGCTATGCGTCAAAGCGCTGCTGATCTCCAAGCCGCTCCGTTTGAAGGAGACGAAGCATATAGACAGCAGCTTCTCTCTGCCACAGACAGTACTTTGCAACAGATTGCAGAGAAAGGGGACTACGAGAACATGACTCTTGCAGTTAACAGAGCATCAACTGAGTACCAGAAAAGAGCAAAGCCCTTGGCACAGAACAAGGCAGCTTACGATGCATACAAAGAGAACCTGAAAGAACAGTACGAGAAGGGGGATATCAACTTCGAGCACTACCAAGGTGAGCTTGCTTACTCTACAGCAAACTACAAGGGCCTAACCATGGACGAGCAAGGCAATGCGAAGAACTTCTTTGGAGGAAGAGATGCTGTCCGAGACCCAGACATCAACGGTATGTTGAAGGATGCACTCAACGGCATGAAGGCTGACGGCGACACTACAATCCGTAGAGTTGTGGGTCAAGGCCCTAACGGCATGCTTGAGGTTGAGACAGAGCAGGGCATTGAGTACATCAGCCCCGACAGAGTAGACGCTGCAATGCAGTCCGTTATGCAAGACGGCTCTGTAACAGCATTCATAGACAGGACAGCCCAGCTGCGTACAGTGTTCGAGGATGAGGCTACAACCCTTAAGTCTCTTGAGGGCTCTATGAAAGAGCTTAAGCAGGCAGATGCCAACCTTGATACGCTGATTGCTGACGCTCGCTCTGAAGATGAGAAGCAGCAGTTAATGGAGCAGAAGACCAGGATGCTTGAGAACATCTCTACCTTAGATAAGACAATGAAGTCTGGGGACTTAGAGGAGATGCATAAGATGACACAGAACATCGAAGCAGGTAAAATCCGTAACCAGTATGAGTCTAGCGCTAGAAACATCTACTCCTTCCGTAAGGTCAAGGACAGTCAGAAGAGCTACTACGACAAGATGTACATGCAGCTCCAGCAGCAAGGCTTTGACTTGGAGAGCACATTGAACCCAGTGTCCTTCGAGGGCAACATGGTTCAGTACAAGAACCCATTTGGGTCCAACGACTACGAAGCTTCTGAGCGGAGAAACGAACTTACTACGAGGTATGATACGGCAGTTAACTTGTTGAATGAGCTCCCAGAAGATGCATCACCAGAGTTGGTGGAGCAATACCTTGGAGGCGTCCGTACAGTTGAGAAGGACATTAGAGCCCTTGATGACTACGTGATGTTTAGATACGGACAAGCCAACCCAGAGCTTGTAAACATGCCAGAGTACAAAGAGCTGCAAGCAGAGATAGATCAGAAGCAGGCGGAGCTTGATGAAATAATGGCCAACAAGACCGGTAGCGAGGATGTGATTAGAGCTTTGCTCGGTACTACAGGTGCAGGTTCTGCAACAAGAAACAGACTTAGATACCTGAGAAAGAAAAAGCAGGAGTTCTTGAGAGAGAAGGCAGATAAAGATCCGCTTGGTGGAGATCTTGAAGTGTCATTCAGCTACTCCAACGCTCAAGGTTTGCCGCAGTTCAGAACTGATAAGGCAGCTAAGATCAGAGGTAAGGAGGTTGACAGTGCAATTAAAACTTACTTTGAGGCTGTACCAGATGACTTGATGATTTACATACCAGGACGTGGTGGTGCTGGTGAAATGGTCAGCTACGGTGAAGCTAGGGGTTACGTTGAGCCCTCATCTGGTAGAAACGAAGTAGTACCAGACAGCATGAAGATACCGTTGGATGCTGAATACGCTTCCCATGGCATCAGTTTGCAGGCCCCAACACCAGAGCTTGGACCTACTTTGCAGATTAATTACACAAGTGAAGAGGGAGGAAATGGTTCGTATATTGTACCGTTGAACCAAGCTATCAACATACCAGAGCTCGCTCAACACTTGAATACTCCGTCTATGAGGGTGTACGGTGAAATAGAAAGATATGGTAGAGGCAACGTGGTTGGTATGACCAGAACACTCCCAATGACCAGCAGTGCTGGAGCAGGTAAGATGGAGATTACTTACCGCGAAGGAGGACCGGAAGCAGTGTTTATCTCTGCAGATGGTAAGAGAAGCGAGGCAATACCGGTGGATAGCACCAAGTTCCACAACGCAGTTGAACGCAATCAGATTACACTCTAATGGCAGAGCTTAACCCACTGACTGGCCTCCCTTACACAAAGGAGCAGGTTGACATTACTACACCTGATATTAATCCTCTGACTGGTGAGAACTACACCTCACAGCAGATGGCTAAAACCAGTAAGGTTGGTGCTCCTGCGCAAGGACTAACTACACCTCAGCTGCGAGACAATCTTGCAGACTACAAGAAGTACGGTGTGTCTATGAGCCGCTTCGCAGATCACGAAGAGGACAGAGCTAGATATCAGTCAAGGTCAGAGAAGTGGGGAAGAGGTTTGATGAAAGCTGGTGTTACTACACTGGGCGCTGTTGCAGATGGTACAGTTGGACTTCTCTCGGGTATAGGAGAAGCATCCTACCACGAGGACTTCAGCTACTTCTACAACAACGCAGTTGGTAAGCAGGTCGACAAGATCAACAACTGGATGTCTGAGAACTATGCCAACTACTATACAAAGGCAGAACAGGAGGCAGAGGGTCTAGAGTCTTTGGGGTATGCAAACTTCTGGGCAGACAAGACTATGAACGGCATTGGATATGCTGTTGGCTCAATTGGTACTGTGTACTTGACTGGTGGGGCTGGTGTTCTTACTAGAGGTCTTGACACTGCCAGCAAAGGCCTTAGAATGTATAGAGCAGGTAAGCTTTTGCAGGGGGCTGATGATGTTGTTGGTGCAGGAGCAAAGGCGCTTAAGCAATCTGCAAGAGGGCAGAAGGCATTGAAGGGTGTCCAGCAGTTGGAGATTGGTATGATGATGTCTGCGGGCGAGTCAAACGTTGAAGCTCGTGAGGCTTTGCACCGTACTGCAGAAGCTCTGAAGCAACAGCGTGCGGATGAGCTTGGGGTACGTGTCTCTCAATTGTCTGAGGCAGATCTTGACGATATACATCGAGAAGCATCTAGTGCAGCCAACATGGTATGGGGCTTGAACATGGCTGTTTTGTCTGCTACCAACATGGTTGGTTTTGGTAGACACTTGATGCCCAAGTACACTAACATGCGTACAGGCATGAGCGGTATTACCCGTGATGCAAAGACGAAGAAGTTTAAAGACTTTTGGAAAGAGTCACCTACATGGGGTGGTGTTGTAGACAGATACCTCAAGGGCCCAATCAGAGATGGCATCTCAGAAGCTTTTCAAGAGAGCTCACAGTTCCTGTTCCAGGAAGGTGCAGACAAAGTCATCAATAGGCCTGGGGGAGGTAACGTGATTGAAGACTGGACCGAGTCTATGATGGAGTCCTATGGAGATATCTACGGCACGAAGGAAGGCAAAGAGTCAGCAATGCTTGGCTTCATCGTCGGTGCTCTGATGGGTGGGTTTGCCAGTGTAAAACAATACACAAACGCTACTGAGATAGATGCCAACCGTAAGAAAGTAATTGACTCTCTCAATGACCCAGCTATTGACAAGGCACTTGGTATGGCTGCCCGGTTCAAGAAGACACAAGAGAGTGCACAGAAAGCACAAGATGCCCTTGAAAAGGGAGACCACAAAGCATACAGAGATGCACAGTTTGAGCTGTTGCGTGATGAGATTGCGATGCACTACGAGAATGGTACACTTGACTTGTACCTAGAAAGACTCGACGATGCTGCTCTTATGGAGGACGAAGAGTTTAGAGAAGCCTTCAACATCCCAAAGGATGTGAAGTTCGACAAGAGCAAAGCCATCCAGAGTGTGCGGAGCAAGATCAAAGAGTACGAAGAACTTCGATCACAGGTAGAGTCTGCCTACACCTCACGAGCTAAGAGCGGTATTGACAGAGCCTTCATGTCCAAGGAGGAGAAGGAGGCAGAGAAAGAGATGCTTACTGACGAGGCTATGCTTCGCAACAAGATCATCGAGCATGGCATGGGGCTGAAGGATAAAGATGGTCGTATCGATCACCTTATCCAGGAGCTGAATGAGATGCGTAACAGGGCTACCTTCAAGGAGGATGGCACTGAGCTGTCTAGAGAAGACTTTGGTGAGATAGGCCCTGTGGCAGAGATTGTAGAGGTTGATGAACAAGGCCAGGTAACTACAGTTGGGGGCGGTAATGTAAGTGCAGAGGCTGCTGTCAAGCTACAGGAGTTGGAGGAAGCTATCAGGAAGAACAACCCTATCGAGGCTGAAGAAGCAAAGAAGAAGATAGCTGACCTCAAGAGACTTCTTAGAGATAGAAACAATACTGTTGGTGCTATCGCTGAGTTGTCTGGTAGACCAGAAGATATGTCTACAGCCATTGCTCGTGAGAAAGCAAAGCAGTCTATAGAACGTATGCGTACTCGTGAGAATTCTGTACGAGAGCGCATGCAGGAGACCAATACTGCGGCAGAACTTGCTAAGCTCGTGACAGATGTCTTCGCTGAAAAAGACAAAATAGGCTTAAGCCAAGAGTTTCAGAAAGAGCTTGCAGAGGAGCTGTCTCGTCGCAATGAGGCTGAGACAGACATGATGGACGAGATGGTCTATGAAGACCTGAGCAGACTTCGTGCAGAGCTTGCCAAAGAAGAAGACCCTGTACGTAAAGCTGTGCTGCAAACACACATTGCAGAGCGAGAGGCGCAGGGTAGAGAAGAAGGTATACCACGTCCAGAGAAGAGCAAGGCTAAGGCCAGCGAAGAAAGAGAAGCTGCACGTGAGGCTATAGATAAGAAGACTGCAGAAGCAAAAACAGCAGCAAAAGCTGAGCATGCTTCCAACCAGACAGAAGAGAAAGACCCACCCAAAGAACCAACTCAGGCAAAAGGTACCGGCACAACAAGAGTAGCATCTCAAGGTAGGTTTGAGCAGGACAAAGACAACAAGCATGTGCTTAAGGACGGTCAGCTGCAACCCGGTAATCTTGAGAAAGATGTCCTAGACGGTGTTACACTCAACGGCTCACCTGCCAAGATTGACTATGAGGCACAGCGTGAGACAATGGAGGGAGACACTGTTGACCTCGTACACCTTGGTACCAACAAGAATGGTTTTCAGGTTGTAGGTATTGTCAAGGACGGCAAGCTGGTGGGTGTACTCAAAGACCAAGCTGGTTCTGTGGGACTGCTCGTGGAAGGAGAGTCTAAGCCTGCACGTGTTTCACAGAGATTTGACAACAACCCGATCAACACTCCAGAGATGCGGAGTGTAGAGTTCTTGCTTGATATCCCAGGCTTTATTGGATTTGCAGTCAGACGTAACGAAAGATTTGATGCAGGTGAGGGTGCTAGCAAAGAGTTGCAAGAAGCTGTTGCCATACTCAATGATAACCTGGAGAAGAATAAGGCAGCCATTGGTGGTGTTGTTGCTGTTGTAAGAGCGCCAAATGGTGACATCAAACCTCTTGTTGTAAGCACTAAGGCTATAGGGGAGAAAGGTGCACAAGATCTTCTTGGTGCAATCTTCGAAGGCAAAGACCTTACACTGATTCGTCAGGAGTTTGGTATCACTAACCAGGTGACTACAGAAGCTCCTAAGTTTATCATAGAGCAGATAGGGGACAAGCTTATTGTCAGCTGGGAAGTTGACGGAAACATCGTCAGCTTCAATGCTGAGCAGCTCAAGTCTCTCTACGAGAGTGACGGTAAGAACGGTGAGTTCACTGTGGGCAGCTTCCAACCTGTTGAGGTAGATGGAGAGAAGACAGACGAGATGGGGTTTGTCAAGAGCAAGAACGATCCTACCACAGACCTGAACAGAGATGAGTTCAGAGCGCAGGCTCTTGCTAAGCTAAGAGAGATTCTCCCCGGTATTAGGTACCAAGTTGACCGCACCCTTGTGGGAGACATGGGCTACGTAAAGGGACAGATGCTGAACCGTGTAGAGGTTGACTTCATGGCTCTGCCTAACGGAGAGCTGTTTGTTGACCCACGCATCGTAGTAGAGGAAACAACACAGGCACCAGCAGAAGAAGTTGTAGAGAAAGTTGGACAACAGGTTGAGCAGAACAAGCCTGAGTCTACAGTTGTGCGTGAGAGCGAAGAAGTATCTACAACTACCGACGAGGAGTTCGATGAGATGTTCGGCTCACCAGAAGGTAAGGTTGTATCCGAAGAACCTTTTGAGTTTGCACCTGAGCAAACTGAAGAAAAAGCTCGTACAACAACAAAGGTTATCTCTGGGGGTCAGACTGGTATTGATCAGTTAGGCTTGGAAGTGGCTCAGGAGCTGGGAATTGAGACAGGAGGTACTGCACCAAAAGGATTTAAAACAGAGGCCGGTGACAATGCAGACTTGGGCTCTAAGTTCGGATTGGAGGAAAGTGATAGGCGAGACTACCCCACACGCACTAGGGCCAACGTAGAGAACTCTGATGCAACTGTATACTTTACTGAAGGTCGTAGTGCGGGACTTGCAGCAACCCGGAAAGCTGCCCAAGAATTAGGAAAACCTTTCATACTAAATCCTACAGCTGAGCAACTAAGGCAGTTCTTGGCTGAGAACGGCGTTAAAGTTCTCAACGTTGCGGGGAACAGAGGCAGCAAAGCTAGCCCTGAGCTTATCTCCCAAGCAAAGGAGGTACTAGGAGAGGCTTTGGGGCAAGACCAGGGTAAAGCCTTCAGACTCGGTAAGAAGGGTGGTCGTAAGCTGAATAGAACCAGAGCCAGGAAGTTCTTGCAAGAGAGATTTGGTAAGGACGCTGTCGTCATCTTCGACCAGCTCATACAGATCGGGGATGATGTTGCCCATGGCTTTGTGCAGAATGGTGCAGTGTACCTCTGGAACAATGCTGAGATAGGCACTGAGTACCACGAGGCATTCCACTTGATGTTCCGTACTCTGATGAGTGAAGAGCAACGTGAGGCTCTCTACCAGTCTGCTGTTGAGACATACGGTGAGCCTACGGCAGAGGAGATTGAAGCAGCACGTAGAGGACAGCCTAACATGTCTAAGGAAGAAGCTAGAAAGCTTGCCTTGGAAGAGAGGATGGCAGAGGAGTTCCGCGAGTACATGCTGAACGAGGAGACTGCATCACGTAACCTGCCACAACGTATTGCAAAGTTCTTCAGGGACTTGTACGCATACATCAAGGCTGTAGTTACAGGACGTGCAACTGTCGATCAGGCATTCAGCTTGCTTGAGAAGAACCGCATCCCAAAGAGCTTCACACGTAACGCCTCCAAGTTTGCACCGGGTACAGCATTCATGCTGAAGCAGTATGCAGCTAACCCACAGATGCACAAGGAGTTGGTTGACATCTCTATCTACAAGGTGCTCAACGCCATGGAGGAATCCAAGGAGAGTGCAGAGGACTTGATGGGTAATGCAGCTCTTGGTGAGTCAGTTCTCAGAGACTGGTTCTTGAAGAGCGCATTCAACCGGTACGGACAGCCGTTGAGTAGAGCACAGTTCTTGGAGTTGAAAGAAGCCATCGACAATGGTAATCCTAAGCCTGTGATTGCCAAGTACGGTATCAGCCCAGGGGCACCTATTGAAGATGAGTTTGGTAACCCCTATCCGCAGAAGGTCATCAAGAATGCAACTGCAGCAAAGAAGTTCTACAACGTATACAAGAACTGGTTTGACAATGTTGGTGAGCAGGGTGAGACACTGAGTGTTGGGTTCAGGTCTGAGATTGCAGAGAGACTTAAGAACTACGGTCTCAAGCTGCAAGACAACTCACTGCAGGATGCAGAGGCAGACTTCGAGAGAATCTTTGCACTTGCTAGATTGCAGGAGGACCCAGCTAAGAAGCTCAGCGAGAAGGCAAAGAGAACCTTGTCTCGCATCCCAGTGTCTACTGTAGAAGAGTCCATGTTTGGGTTCCAGACCTACGTCCCTATTGATGAGGTCTTCACAAAGATTGGTATTGCAGTAGCAGGGACAAGCAGCTTGACTGAGATGCTGTCTCAGCTTGAGGTTGCTTCACAGGGTAACCCGGAGCTTGGTGCTGTATACAACTTCGTCAACAACCTTGGAGCACAAGAGAAGGCATTGTTCTACTCTAGCTTGGCACAGTCAGTGAGTGAGTTCCGCATGGTTCTGATTGACTCAGACGAGAATGGGAACAAGGTTGTCAAGATCCTTGACCCAGGTGTTGGTAGCATCGGGACGGACATGTACAAGAGGTGGTATCAGACAGCTACCTCTGGTTCAGGTATTTACACTACGGATGTTAACGAAGATGGTGAGCTGACGTTTACCATCAACGAGAACAAGAAGAAGAAAGCCATTGCCAAGCTTAGCATGGCTGTGAGTGAGAGACTCAACCCAAGCGAAGCAACACTCAACGCTCTTGCCAACGGTTTGTGGGAGCTGGGTATAGAGCTCGGACCTACAAGAGAGATAGCATTGGATAGGGTAATGAAGACCTTCTCCAACAAGGCAGGTAAGTACGATGAGTTCCTGAATGCTGCTGACATACCATACTTGATTGACAGCTTGAAGCGCAACCAGAACATCTACCTCGATGCTGACTCTAAGATCAAGGAGATAGGTAACATCATCTCTAGGAACTTCGAGACTGCAACCAGTGCATCGTTCGTTGATGCCATGGGTAGAGACATCTTTGCACTCAACCTCAAGACAGACTTGGACATCACAGCTGAGATGATACGCTCAGGTGAGTATGGTAGGCTGATCGAAGACAAGGTTGGTCACCATGCTGGTGATGTCAAGACCTTGGCCACTCTCCTTCTGACTGAAGCTAGAGGCAAGTACGCAAAAGACTTTGTCCCTATCACATTCTCTGCATTCAAGCAGGAGATTGAAGCTGGTGGTGGGCAGGTATCTACATACGAAGACATGTCATACCAGGATGCTCTTGCTGTGAGCTTGAGCATGTTCCGTAACCGGAGCAATCCTAAGATGATGTACATCGCCATGGATACTCCAGGTGATAGAAACAGACTTGTCTACATCCCTATCCCCAACTGGTTGGATGGTCGTAACGATGTAGACTACCCATACGGTTTGGCTGAGGTGTTTGGTGGGAATGCATCGAAGGAAGACAGAGCAAGAGAGCTTGTCAAGAGACAGCTTCTGGTTGACCTGCATCGCATACACTTGGGTAAGACCCCATCTATACCTATCAAAGGTTACCACGATGGTAGATTCAGAGCACTGCAGACTGGTGGTGAGCTTGACTCAAGCCAGGATGAGATAGCTCGCCTTGCTCACAACTTTGTGATAGGCGCTGACCCTGTCATGCCTGCAGAAGTCCAAGAGTTCATCAACCAGGAGACTGAGAAGTTCATGGCTTTCCTCGAAGCTGAGAAGCAGGCGATGATCAAGCAGTTTGGTGGGGAGCAGAAGCTCAAAGAGTTTGTTGTTGCAAACGTCAACGTCAAAGAAGATGCTGCCATGGGAGTCATAGAAGACTTCCTCAAGGCAGATATCCTGGGTCGTATGATGACCAGACAGATCTTCCGTAGTGGTGTTAACTACGTAGCTGACGGTGCGACATATCACAAGCGTGCAACTCTGACCACCACACCAGGTACTCAGCTTATGATGGAGGGTGAGGTTGCTACTGACCCTGACTACGGAATGCCTGAGACTTTCACAGAGATCACTATAGAAGACATTAAGGTCGCTGTAGAAGATGTGGAAGGCTTCCGTGAAGAACTTACAAAGCAGGTCGGTGAAGAAGCTGCACAGAGCATCATTGAGAGTCTTAGCGACGTCAACACCACAGACGCACAAGCATTCATCACACCGTCACACTATATAAACCTGAGACAAGGACTTGGGTTGTGGACAAAGGAGGATGACGCTCAGTATAAGAAGGACGGCACCATAAAGACATACCCAATGAAGCCTTCGTACGAAGGTAGAGTTGAGCATGAAGGACATCTTGTTCCTGTATCTCACAAGAATTCTTACATAGTTCTCACCGAAGAACTTGTAGAGGGCAATCCACAGCTGATGCAGCTCCGGAATCGTATGGAAGCCCAAGGAGCATTCGAAGGCATGGAGCGGATAGACGTAGTGAACACCGTGTCTGCTAAGAAGTTGGGTTCATTTGTTCCTGTGGATGGGACAAGCGCTACTGCTTTGGCTGAAGCTCCTGTGATGACTGTACCAAGTCGTGGACTCAAGTTCCCGCAGATGCTTCCTGAAAGCTTCAAGGATAAGATAACCTTCGGTAGGCAGCCTCGTAAGAACTCGATCGCCAACATCAAGGACGACACCTCTTATATATTCAACGGTAAGCCTATCACAGGTAAGGAGTTGAAAGAGATGTACCAGAAGGCTCTTGTTGCAAAGCTCGAGCTCAACAAGCAGAGGGTGTTCCAAGAGCTTGGGTTTGACAAGGTGTTGCAGGCAAGAGAGTCAGGCAGTAGACAAGCAGAGCTCAAGGCCATGGAGGACATGTTGCCTAAGCTACGTGACAAGATGAAGGCACTGGGTGTTGAGAAGGACTACCCTCAGAACTTCTTGGATGCACTTGAGATTGTCAAGGACGGAGATGGTAACCTGACTACACGTATACCACTGTCGTTCCCACATATGCACGCAAAGCTCGATCAGTTGTTGCTGGGTCTGTTCCGTACAGAAGTGTACAAGCAGAAGCTCCCAGGACAAGAGCTCGTGCAGTTCAGTGAGTACAGCTCTAAGAAGACTTCCCAGCTCCCCGGATTGGGTCAAGAGATTGAAGGCATATATGATTCAGATCTGCCGATACCCCGGGTGTCCTCTGAGCAGATAATGAATTTGACAGCTCCAGACTCATCTGTTCAGTACGACGTGTCACAAGCTCTTGCAGCAGGCTTCTACTTTGAAGCTCAAGGACTGGATAAAGTTCAGAAAACAGACATGTTGAAGCGTGAGATGGCACTGACCAGGACGCTTAGAAATGTGTATGACGGGATAGAGGGATTAGCTTTTGCCCAAGGAAAGAGTACTGAACAGGTACTTGAAGAATACTTTGGGGGAGTTGAGGTAGAGCTTGGTGAAGGCAGAGGTACCGCACCTCTTGCAGATATATATGCAAGACAATTTACACGTTCTAAAGTAGAGGAGCTTTACGAGAAAGACGGCAACCTTAGCAGAATGACTGCTGAGTACGACGTTCCTGCACTTAAGTTCTACACCCTCGAAGGTGAGCGTATTGTAGAAGCGGAGGTGGATGTGCCAGCAGATATGTTGGAGTCCATGGGAGTGGATACCAGCCAACCAATCGAGGAGATCAACGAGCAGGTCCAGAGACTGATTGGGTATCGTATACCACAGCAGGGTAAGGCATCTATGCTTGTGATGAAGATTCGCAAGGTGTTGCCCAAGGGTTCCTCTAAGGCAATCAGAGTTCCTAACGGTACCACTGCTATGATGGGTTCTGACTTTGACGTTGACAAGATGTTCGTGGTCTTCCCTGAGATTGTCAAGGGTGAGCGGGTGCAGTTCGACATGAATGCTGACCCAGCTACCATGACTGAGAAGCAGATCAACAACTTGATACTTGAGACGTTTGCTGCTGTTGGTACAAACCCTGCACACCTTGGTGAGATACTTGGTGGTGTGGAGATTGTAGACATCAAGAAGGCCATAGAAGACCTGGGTCTTGGCAACACAGAGATTGACATCAACAGTGCAGTCCAACGTATACAGACAGGACTGGACAACATGTTGAGTGGTGTGCTGCGTGGCATCTATGCAAATGCAATTGCAGGTAGAAACGTGGCAGAGGCTTCTGGTATAGAGTTCGTGGCTGAAGCTGGTATTCGAATTGAAGGACTTGAAAAGGCCTTGATGACTATTGTAGACAGGTCTCCGTTCTCAGGTAAGTTCACGGACCAGTACATGTCGCAGTACTTGTCTGCAGCTGTTGACTCCGTGAAGGACCCTCTGCAGGCATTGATAAATGACAATGCTGTGACAGCACCGTTGACTATTTACATGCTGTCACTGGGTATGACACCTCAGCAAGCAATTCGCTTCTTGACTACTCCAGAAATTAAGGCTATCACAGAGCAGGCTAGACTGCAGGGCCAGTCAATTCTTTCTATCATCGGACCTAAGATTGACCCTGTGGCTCCAAGCTTGAATGCAAAAGGAAAGCCAACAGGGCTTCGTAAAGAGTTGCTGGGTATGTTGAAAGCAATCGCCATGGATGCCAACGCGTTGTCCAGCCTGTACTCAATGATTACCCCTGACGCAATAGACAAGGCAGGTACTACACCACAGCACTTGGCTATGATGGACAAGTTGAGACAGCCGAACGTCTTTGGGGGACTTGAAGCATTGGGAGAGATTACACAAGGGGAAGCTTACCCAATCGCCAAGGCCTACATTGAAGCTATCCAGCAATCACTCGAGGTGGCTAGAAGTGTTGGTCTTATCGGTACTCAACCCGGTGTTACAGTATTCAAGTCCAACCTTAAGCTAGCCTTGGGCAGAGTGAAGGGTCCAGTCATTACCCCACTCGATAAGCTTACTGACATACAGCACAGAGATATCAACCGTGCTATCCTGCACCACATTGTTACACAGGAAGGCTCACCTCTGTTTGAAAGCGGGCTGCTTGATGTGCAGTATGTGGAGGAGCTGTACTTCGGGGGTGGATTCCAGAGAGCATTAGAAGCAGCTAGAGAAGAGAACGGTGACAACATGAACCGTGTCTTGGAGAGCTTGGAGCTGACTGACCCTGAAGCAGCACCTAACGGTCTTGCCATGGTTAGAATGCAGATTGACCCAACCAAGGTCAAAACCAAGTTGGACAAGGACATGTGGACTGCCACGTTCTTGGGCATGATGAACAACCCTCAGTACCAGCCTATCATTGACGCTATCATGACTATGTCGATAGTGGGTACAGGGTTTGCTCCAGGTCCTAACTCTGCATTTGACTTGATACCGGTGGAGAAGTTTGAACAGCTCGGTGTCACTACACACATGGCACGTGAGATGCGTAAGCTAAACGATGCTGAGAACAGCCATAAGATGACAGAGTTCATGGACGAGTTCATCAGCAGCTACGGCACACACAGAACAGGCAGGATACCATTGATCAAACAGATCAGCGGCATACACACACCGGTGATGTACATGCCTAAGTCTAGCGAACGGTATGTTGTAGTTAACGACAACGGCAACAAGGTGGTGTACATGAGAGGAGAGAACGGACAGTTCTTCCCCACTAAGACCAAGGGTATGCAGTACAAGTTTTACGAAGCTAACCTGAGAGATAGAAGGACAGGCAAGAAGTTCCAAGGTAGTGTGTTGAGAGACAGCGCTCACCGTAAGATCGATGCATCAAGACCCAGCGAGTCCAGGCTCGACATGGGCGGAGAAGAGACACTTCTCAGTGCAGAGCAGAAGATTGAAAGGCTGAAAGCAGCATTTGCAGAAGCAGGTGTGGATGTTGTGGTTCAGCTTGGTGAGCTTGCACCTGGAGTTAAGGGACAGGTCGAGGGTAAGATCGTTACACTTGACCCCAACCAGATGACAGATGACACAGTGTACCACGAGTTTGGTCACATTCTTGTGGACATGCTGCCGCAGAACGAGGTCAAGAAGTATGTGCAACAGATTGTCAAGGCCAACCCTGCACTGGCCAGAGCAGTCAAAGCCAAGTATCCAAACCTTGAGGGGCTTGAGCTTGGTAAGGAGATACTTGTAACAGCTATTGGACTTGAGGGTGCAAAGCTGGAGCGTAAGAATCCATCTAAACTACAGCGCATAGTCAACAAGATCTTGCGTGCCATTGGTAAGCTGTTTGGTATACAGCCTAATGCTGCAGCCATGTTGGCTGAGCAGATGTTCGGTGCAGAGATCCGAGCTGAGCAGTTGGTGAATCAGGTCAGTGCTAAGGTGCAACGGTCTGTTACCTTGGAGCAGAATGTAGAAGATGTAACCAAGGATGTGTTGAAGTCCTTGACACGTCAGAAGATTAGACTGCAGAACCTACCACAGACGGAACGCACTGAGGACAGACTGCTTGAGATACAGGCCTTGGAGAACAGAATCTCTGAGATGCGCGAAAGGCAGCAAGAGCTTGCAGACTTCTTACACTTCCAGCAATACGTTGTTGCAAGAGTTGAAAGACTGGAGACGTTGATGGATGAGATCTATGCTAAGAAAGATCAACCCCTTACCAGAGAGCAAAGACTGGATCTCATGCAGCAGATTGCAGAGGTGAAGGAAACACTCGATAGTCTCTACAACACCAACTCTAAGCAATCCACGGTCAACAAGGTGTTGAAGCTGTTGAACCGCATGAACTTCGGGGACGCTAAGGCAAGTGCAGTGACTGATGTCTACTTGGATTTGCAGAACTCTTTGGCTAGACTGGAGCTGTTGGAGGAAGAGTATGGTGATGTTGTTATCCCAGCTCTCGCTGATACTCTGCTGACGTATGCAGACAGCGGTATTGCAGATCAGATAGATGCTGAGATTGCACGTATCCGTGAGACCAAAGACATTGCAGGATTTAGAAAGAGAGCGTTCTTGACACGTGACCCAGAGTTCCTTGCGTTGCGTAGAAAGAGAAAGAACGATGAGATAAGCGAAGAGGATTACACTGATGCTTTGGTTGAGCTCAAGGTTGAGCAGCTTAAGAAAAAGCGTCCTGGTAGAAATCAGATGGTACAGGAACTGCGTGATGCACATAAAAGCAAGAACGCATTCTCCTTCATGATGGACCCGCTCATCTACTCACGTGAAGGCAACATGCAGCTGTTTGCATTGTCTATCAAGGATGCATTGAACAATGCCACAGAGAACACAAGAGGTTTCTTGTTTGAGTTAGAGGAGAAGTACGAAGCGTTCAAGTCATTCAAAGGCGGAGACTTCAACGAGGCCCAGTTCAACGATGACCTCCTGACTACTGTTACCATAGACGGTGTAGAGGTTCTAGCACTTGTGCAGCAGTACGATACTGACAAGTTCTATCAGGCTCGTACCGCAGAGTACGAAAGATTGTCTGTGCTCCATGGTAGACCCAAAGATGTAGAGTCAGAGGAGTACAAAGCGTGGAGTGAGACTCAAGCAGCAAAGGACTTCCGCAAGGGAATGGTTGTTTGGCATGGAGCCAATACACAGAAAGCCCCAGGTGCAGAGGTTACGTGGGCTGCCATGGAGGAGAGAGCTGGTAGACTGCAGGTGCAAATTTCTCAAGAGACTAGCTTGGACAGAAAGGGTCTGCTTGAAGCTGAGTTGAAAGATTTGCAGCTCAAGATGAACCGCAGCTACAACCGTGCAACTGATACTTGGATGGGTGACTTGGCTGTGCCTAATGACAGCTACGTAAGTGAGAAGTACAAGAAGATACAGTCTACTCCAGAGCTGAAAGCTTACTATGACTTTGTGCTTGAGAGCTACCAGAAAGCACAGAACCAGATTGGTAAGAGCCAACTGTTTGTTGACAGCTGGAACAAGCACTCGTATGTCATGCCCTCTGTCCGTAAGGATAAGCTTGCCAAGCTCCAAGAAGAAGGATGGAAAGAAGCAGGTAGAGAAGTGTTGGTTGACTTCCAAAAGCAGGATACAGACATAGAGTTTGGTATGATGACCACTGCTGATGGAGAAGGTATGAACTCTATCCCAAGGTTCTACACCAACAGAGTACCAGCCAAAGATGTATCACGGGACATTGCAGCTAGCTTGGCTCAGTTCACACACATGTCTAACATGTTCCAAGAGAAGGGTAAGGTTGTTGGTCTTGTGGAAGCTATGATGCATGCACACGAGAACAGAGCAACTCTTGAGATAGATGAGAACACAGGCAACCGCGTACTTGATGAGGTAAGCAGAAGAGCTTTGGGCATCACTGAGTACGCTACAGGTGATCCTAAGAGCAGCATGACATACAAACACCTCAAGGAGTTTGTTGACTCTGTCTTCTATGGAAGGTTTGACCTTGACCAAGGAGCTGTGCTGGGCATGAACATCAGCAAACTTGCAGGTAAGGCTGCAGGATTTACAGCTGTAGCTAACTTGGCATTCAACACACTGCAGGTAGGTAACCAGTTTGTCCTGGATAACTTGATGGGATTGGAGGAAGCTGTTGCTGGGCAGTTCTTTAGCCGGTCAGACATGACATGGGCAACCAAGACTTACATAGGAGCAAAGGCAGCTCTCAGTGACCTTGGTGCATTTGTTCCTAAGTCCAAGCTTGGACAGGCTATGCAGATCTTTGATGCTATGAACGAGACCACTGACAACATGGGTCGTGGCATTACAGGCAGCAAGCTGAAGAAAGCCATGCAGTCTGATGCAGCGTTTGCCTTGCAGCACGCTGTTGAACATGAGTCTGTCGGTGTTCGTATGCTTGCAATCTTGAGAAGCTACAAGGGTAAGCTTAAGGATGCCAATGGCAATGTGTTGCTTAACGAGAACGGTGAAGAGGCCGACTTGTGGGACATGCTGGTAAAGGACGAGAAGGGTAAGTTCTCCATCGACCCACGTGTTGCAAACGTAACACGGAGTCAAGTCATAGCTAAGATCCATGGTGTCAACAAGCGCACCAACCAGATCAAGGGTAGCTTTGATAGAGCCATGGGTAACAGACGTGCGATAGGTAAGTTGCTCCTCTTGTTCCGCAACTACTTTATACCTGGGCTGCGTAAGAGGTTTGGTCATGGTGATCCATACCATGTTGACTACGAGCTTGGTGAGATGACTAGAGGTATGTACCTGTCATTCGGTAGCTTCTTGTCCTCTGTCTACGAGAAGGGCAGTGTCCGTGATGCGTACGACATGATGTCTGATGTGGACAAGCAGAACGTAACACGTACAGCTTTCGAGGCAGGCTTGACCATGGCAACTATGGTGATCTTCTCAGTGCTCAATGGAATGTTGGACGACGATGAAGACGACAACTACTTGGTTGCGTACGGTGCATACCAAGCACGGAGATTGCAGACAGAACTTATGCAGTTCTACAACCCAGGTGAAGCAATCAACATTGCGAAGTCACCCATGGCAACAGTAAACTGGTTGGGTAGATACGCAACAATCATGAATCAGATGTTCATCCAACTCCCAGGCCATGCAGTGGGATTGGTGGAAGAGGATAAGGTTAGATACCAGAGAAGAACTGGTACAGCAGAGAAGGGAGACCTGAAGCTGATCAACCACATCAAGAAGGTGACACCTGTCTTGAATGGGTGGCAAACATCCTTCTTGAAGGAGGGTAGCGCAGCTGCGGTAGAGGAGAAGCTACGTTGGTTTGACTAAGGGGGCCTAAAAAAAGGGGGCTTATGCCCCCTTTCTCTTTCGTGCTACTTGTAGCAATACAAGATATCCAATTAAATCTGCAACAGAGTCCTCGGTATCTGGAGTGATGCCTCGGTTCTTAATGCGATTTATCTTGTCATCTATCCGGACACAGAGTGACTCGACCGCATCTGCTCTGGAGAACAATCTAAGCGGGTTCAATGCAGAATCTCCGTAGGCTGTGTTCTTCTCCACCAGCATTTTGTGGATGCCTTCTAAAATTACGGTAGCATCCGCTATCGTGTCAAGTCTTTCTTTCTTATCCTTCGGGATGAAGGGATACGTACTGCTGCTGTCCTGGAACCAAATGCCGTCGCTCATTGTCTATTGGGTTTAAGAAATCAATTGGGGTATCAAGATACTCATTAATCTTGAGAAAATGATTACAACCAAAGAACCCAGCTTTCCCACCACTGTATGCCTCAGCCGCAGGATGCGGTGCGGTCAACAGATAGTGTGAAGTCTCACATTCCTCAGGGAAGAGGGACATGATAGGTTCTTCGTGTCTCACATAACACTTTGTAAGTAGCTCAGCTGCATCTCTACCCCACCCCACGAACACTACGTTCTTGTGGTTGGCTACAATACGCTTCACTACCTGCTCAGTAAATCCTTTCCAGATCTCTTTGTGAGAGTTTGGTTGCTTCTCCCTTACCGTCAACGATGTGTTGATGAGGAGAACACCCTGCTTTGCCCAGTGCTCAAGGCTCGTGTCAAAGTCACTCGGGACATCCAGACCATGACTGTCGTGGAGTTCTTTGACTATGTTCCTGAGACTGGGTGACATCTTACCATTGTTAGTGGCGAAGGCTAGTCCAGTAGCTATACCGTTGTGGTATGGATCTTGTCCTAGTATGACAACCTTGAGATCGTGGAACTGTGTCACTTCAAAAGCTCTGAATACATTACCTGGAGAGGGGTAACAAACGTTACTGTTGTATTCCTTAGCTAGATCTTGACGCAGCGCCACAAATCTCTGGCTGTCAAAGACGGGCTTGAGGACCGGCCACCAGTCCCCAAGCTTTTCTTTGATTTGTTTGTTCATATAAATGGTTTGCTGGGAGCGTAATAGTCTGCATCAAATATCTCATTAAGCATGTTAGGTTTGCTGTGCAGCTCTGCCTTGTAAGGCAGGACTACATCCAGCGTCTCCTCGAGTTGCTTCTTGAGATCGTCAGACTGAAAGAGAATCTTCCCAGTGTGTCCATCGATGTCAAAGTTGTGAAACTCCAATATCTTCAACTTCCATATGTCATCCATAAGTGAGTACTTACCTTGCATATAGTGGTCGTAGGAGTCCCTTGCATCGTCCGGTACATCGAACACAAACAAGACGTGGTACGGATCAGGATCGTACCTCCGCCTGAAGTTTCTGAACGAGCACAGTGCAGATTCAAACCGTGTAAAAATATTTGTTCCTGAGAAGCGATAGAGCAAGGCAATACAGTCCTTGTTATCCACTGTCCCACAGAATGCATTGACAAACAGTGAGTCCCACAGCATTAGGCTTCTGTTACCACCCATGAAAGGCAGTAGAAAGATGCTGCTGTCTGTGAGCTTAGCCACTGATAAGTCGTAGCATACTAGGTTACCCTCTAGGTTCAACCCAGGACGAATGATGTTAGCCTTGTAGGGAGACTTAGGACCATGAGCCCTGATAGTCTGCCCCATTTTGATAACACACTCGTGGTCTGGGTATTGCCACTTGAGAGATATAATTACATTGTGAATCTTCTGTTCTTCACACTTAGAGAGATCCCCAGTCAGACGCACACTCCTCCCGTTGACCGGGCTGAATTGTATGTCCTGACATATCACCATAGCTCTTCCTCTTTTTGAACAGTGTCGACTTCAAGTGCAGGCAGGGACATGTTTGTCTCACGTAACACATCTTCGGGTGTCTTCAACAGATACACCAACTTAAATGTTTCGTGGAACTTCATGATGCCCTGCACCATACCAAACTTCTCGACATACTTCTTCAAGGCGAATGCCTCGAAGTCGTTCTTCCGGTTCTTCAACCAGTTGTCTGAAGTCTTTTCACCGACACCAGGAATGCCTTGGATATTGTCAGTACTATCACCCATCAGCACTTGTTTCCATAGGAACTTCAGTGCCTCATCAGGTGTAGTATGAAGGAAATCATTCTTCTGATAGTTAAAATGCATACCGACACACTGATACAGTACATCCTTATCTGGTGAACAGATAATGGTTGACCGTCGGTCAGTGTAGGAGTAGTAGCTCACCAAGTCATCAGCCTCAAACTTAGGTACACCCCAGAAGTTGTACTTCTGAACCATGTACGTGCGGATTGAGTCAAAGATGATTGGTTTGGGCTTGCCTTTCCGATTACCCTTGTAATCAGAAGTCACTCCATAGCGGAAACAGTTTCTCTCTGTAAGAAAACCAACATACATAGAAGTATTGCATGCAGTAAGCATGCTGTTGATCCTCTGATCTATTCCATACAAAGCCTCCTCAAGAGTTGGCTTGTGCATCTCATAGTATATCAGAGAGTCTGCGTCTATCAGACAAATGTTCCCATCTCTGGGTAGTCTCTCGATGCTGCTCATATCACAGCATCTTTATTTCCCCAACTTCGTCGGCTGTTTTATTGTAATCTGCTATTATTTCTTCTTTCATTTCTTCCCACTGCTCATCTGTGAGAGCAGCATATTTAGACGAATGGTACATACTGCCGTTCACACCAACGAGGCTGGAGTGTACGAAGTATTGCAGACAACGAATAGCACCATCCTCTGAGTTGGGGACAGCACCGACGTGCATTGGGTCGACAAATACATTGTGAATCTCACCAGTGTACCAAGCAATGTAGCGAAGACCACCAACGTGCAAACCTTCGACACAGCTTCTGTCATCGTTGGTGTTCACCATATCCCATGATGGGAGTCTGTGTGTACAACCGACCTTGATAAAAGACTGTGGCTCGGAGTAGCCATTGGCACCCTCGCAGTAAAACTTATCACCATGGGGCCAAACAGCAGGCTCGAACAGTCTGTCCTCCACGTGTTCGGGGAGTCCATCACTCTCGATCTCACCTGTGTCTATGTTGAAGGTGCGAGTGTAACGAGGAATCTCTTCCCCAGTCTCAGAGTCATACTTGTGCATGATCTCTCTCGAGACCTTGAACGCATTGACCAAACCTTCTCTGGTGATCTTAACTTGATACATAGTAGCTCGCTCAGCAGCGAGTTCTTCACTCAGTCCGTGCTCCTCCATGTACTCAATCTTGAGTCGTGGGTGCACGTACTTCATGTCGACAAACTCAAAGAACCTGCGAGAGAAGTCATCTCCCTTGCCGTCTTTGATCTTCTTGCGAAGTATAGGGTTACGGCACCACCGCATCCAAAGTTTGAACAGCGGATCAACAGCAGCCCCTGTATCCATGGAGTCAAAGACTCTATCGATCAATGCCTGTGGCATGGGGATGTCTATTATTATTCCGTCTGCAAACTTGGTGAAGTAGCGACCAGCAGCGTCCTTGAAGAGAGTAACTCCCCCAGCAAATTCTGCATGGGGGAGCTTCTCGTTCAAGTCTTCTGTAGTTAACAACGAGAACTCAGCGAGTATCTTGTTGTATTCTTCCACACTATCAACCTCGTCCGCCTGCACTGCAAGCGAGCTCATTTGATCGTAGATATCCTTCTCGTATCGACGAGAGAACGGGGTATTTCCGTAGCTACCGGATATCAGATTACCTATAACATTAATAGAAATCATAATGGTGGATTGAATTCATGTCGTTGTTTCATTTCAAGGTACGCACGGATCTCGTTCCAAAACTTGTCAGCCTCATCGAGGTGACCAGACGGGAACATGATGCGTTCGAATAGTGGATATAGTGGCTCAAGGAATTCCTCCAAGTACTGACCAAGAATGTAAATGTCGTCGTCTGCAATCGTACAGTCAGCATCCGCAATCTTAAACAGTTCCATAGACTTCTGGGCAACAGCTTGCTCATCGTGATCGTCGAGCATGAAGGTCTGCAGCTCGTGCATCTTCTTCATGAGATCGATAATCTCTTTGTACTCAGGCTGCTGTGTATCCCAGTAGTGTCTGCTGTGTCCGCGGTACTTCTCGTAAGGCATCAACTTGTTTAGCACATCTCTGTACTTGGGGTCAACATTACTCAGCTTTTCAAACCAAGTAGGGACGTGAGGCAACATACATCCTGTTGCCCACTCTCGAACTTTATCGTGCATACTCCATTTGTTTTCATGTAGGGTAGAAAAGAACTCACTGATATGCTTGGCATTGGTTCCTGCAAGTTTCTTAGACAACGCAGCTGATACTTTGAACAGCTGTATGTCTGTGACCTTAGCAGGCTCCTCGTTTACCTCTCCCAGCCAGTTACCATTGTAATCGTTACGGAAACGCATAGGCCTGAACTCAGTGAACACTGGGTTCCGGTTCCTGTCCACGTTTATATCCGTGTTACTATACATGTGGTAATTGCTGAGCTTTGTGTACACGTCCCTCCAGTTAGGAACAGTAGGGGCGCAGATCGTAGCAGCCAACTTCAGCATGTGTTCATCTTCACCGGTACCATAGAATGTTTCTATGTCAGTGTCCTGAACGAGCTGCAGTGGTGCCTCCACTTTGTCCCATACCCAATCTGAAATGTAGTTGCACCATCTACCATCACCAGTGTGCGGACGACGAAGCGTGTAGAGGACTACCTCGTTGGCTTCTCTACGTCTTTCTTCTGGTGTCATGTAGCGGTACCTGTTCTTCAGATCTTCCTGTTGTTCTTGTTTCTGCAGAACCTCTTCAAAATCGGCCGGTACTTCTATCTCGTCATAGTCGAACCTCACCATAGGCGAATCCTCAATGAGCTCCCAGTTAGCTGCACGATTGAGATTGATGGAATCAATCTTTGCTTGCACCTTGGAGTCATCGTAAACATTCGTTGGGTGATGTTCTGTAATGAGAGTAAGGGTGCCTCCTTGCAGCAAGTACAGGTCCTTGCGTGCTGAGGGGCTACCTTGAACGAAGTACAGGTTTTCCCAATTGACTTGGCTCCATCCTACTTCTTCTCTTTCTATCTGGTATTTTCCGTTCTTCCAAACCTTAGATACGTTACGGACTTTGTAACCTTTGAGGATACCTCCAGGAGAGGCAAAGGTTATACCCGTACGAAACTTAGGCTTGATACTTTCTCTGTCTACCATCTCACCGAGCTGTCGAAGTACACTGTCGTTTCCGTTATTCTTGTAAATAACCTCACTGCACTTCTTCACCCACGTGAGAAAATCATCTTCGTTTAGCTGTTCTTCAATTACATTGGCTGCGTCTTGAGCTGCCCTCTCAATAGCATCCTGGATATAGTTCTTCGTGTGTTCGTTCCATATAACTTTTTCTCTTGATGGGGTGACTTCGACGCCGTCCTGGATTACGACCTCGTTACCATCCTCATCTAAATACGCCTGCCGGGCTGGGCACTTGATGCCCACAGCACCCCACAGGTGTTCCATCTCAAGCTCTTTGAAATCCACATAGCCGTAGTTAATTCCCGTAGTGGCTCCTGGGGATTTAACCATGACGATATGTGGCTTTCTCCAAGCCCAAGTATCTGAGACGATAATGTTGTCAGAGTTGTAGAGGATGTCGCTCCGAACACTCTTATCCATCTCATGTCCATCTTCATAGACGTATTCCATTTTGACGTTGTCGATGTAGTTCAACTGATCTTGAACTGCTTCGAGAAACTTCGTACGGTGATGACGTTTAACACCGAATGAAACCTTCGTGAAGTTGGGTGAATTAGTCTTGATGTAGTTGACCTGTGTCCCATCGCTGAATGTGATGTGACCATGGCCTTCGAACCTCCCAATCAGGAAGTCTGTCTTGTATGCAAAGCAGTTCATCTTGAACAGCTTTCCATTGTGTGCTGTCTCCACAGTGTAGAAGTCTACACCAGTAGAGAGTGGGACCTTAGCCCCTAGTCCAAATGCTCCAAAGTTTTCTGCTGTGTTTCTTTTAGTTGAGAACCCCAGTTCGAGGTAGCCTTCGAGTCTCGACGCGCCAATACCCACGCCGTAGTCAATAACGCTGAAAACATCACAATAGCCAGTGCCGTCATTCTCTTTGTATCTGACGATAACTCCGTTGTTATCTGCGCTAAGATACTCAGGATCATAGTACTCTGGTGTAAAGTTTGAATCAATATACTGGTCATCGTTGCGGGTAATGTAGTAGTCTTCGATTGTCTTCTTCCCTGACAATATCTCCAACGCAATCTCTTTCTCACGTTGTGAATCGCAGGCGTTTGTCACCAGCTCACGTACGGTCGAAGGTATTGGGGTAGAGTATTGTGAAGATTGAAGAACATCGAAGACAAGTTTCTCAGCGGACTTGTTGATCCGCTTCTGGACACCAGCAGAGTTGCTCTGCACGGCAGTCCCAATTGTCTTAATGCTCATATGTGTAAATAAAAATGGCCCTTACAATACTGTAGGGGCCATGAGTTCGAGAATCTTCTGTATCGTCTCGATGTTTTGTTTTTGGTTCCGAGGAACAAACAACACCGGTGGGTCAGGTGATTCCATTAATAGTTTCTTGAACATCTTCCATTTCAGTGGGAAACGTTCATTTGCGAATCCTTTGCACTCTATGACCCATCGACCCTGTGGGTCTACGAAGTCAGGAGTGTATGTGATATCACGGACTTTGTACTTCTGCTTGTCCTGATATCCTGTCTTGCCATTGTCCTCGTAGGACTTACTGCCGTAGTAAAAGCCCTCCATGAGGACATACTTCTTCTTCTCGTAGTCAGCAGGTATCCCTGCATCACGTAGCTGTCTGTAGCAGTGAGCCTCGAGTAGAGACCTAAACTTGATTCCGTCTACTTCTTTTGACTTAGCGTTACGTACTTTCTTTCTACTGTTCCGTGCTCCGGTTCTCTTTCCTCTTGATGACATGCTTTGCTTCTTCTAATCCATGATCCCTTACGAGATCAGAGATGTCTTTAGATCTATAGTACGAAGGTATGACTAAATTATCAAGCCCATACGTATCACAAATATTTGCAGCCATGGTCTGACCAGG
>Ga0110931_1000122_pt1 | contig 31505 bp, 33 predicted proteins | sample 4_EtaG_FD_79333 | JGI IMG/M metagenome (GOLD analysis project Ga0110931, IMG submission 79333) | Marine viral communities from the Subarctic Pacific Ocean - 4_ETSP_OMZ_AT15127 metaG (version 2) (version 2) | ecosystem: Environmental > Aquatic > Marine > Oceanic | place: Pacific Ocean | collected... | reverse complement strand
GGGTCAAGTGAAGAGGTGGGCTCGTCAAAAAGAATCACGTCGGCGTTGGCGGCCATGGCACGACCAATACCCACTCGTTGCTGCTGGCCGCCGGAGAGCGAAGCGGGATAAGCATCTGCTTTGTCTGCCAGGCCGATGCGCTCAAGGATCTCTCTTGCCCGTGCATGGGCCTTCGCTTTCGGCAACTTATCCACCACGATCATCCCCTCGCTGATATTCTCCAGCGCGGTTTTGTTGGCGAACAGGCCGTAGTTCTGAAATACAAAGGCGGTACGCCGGCGCAATGCCAGGATATCTGCCCGGCTGGCACGCTGGGTATCAACGCTCAAATCACCCACCTGCAAACGGCCTGCATCAGGGCGTTCAAGAAAGTTGATACAGCGCAGCAACGTCGATTTACCTGTACCGGAAGGCCCAATGATCACAATGATCTCGCCCTGAGCAAGACTCAAGTCGATATCTTTAAACACCGTATGGCCACTAAAACGCTTGGTAATGCCTTGCAGCGAAATCATCGTTGGTAGGCCTTATTCAGATAAATTTCTAACCGGCGCTGCCCCCAAGAGAGCACTTCCACAATCGCCCAATAAATCAGCGCCACCAGCAGGAATGCTTCTAAATAGAGGAAGCTGCCCGCGGCCTCTTTTTGGGTAGCGCCCATCAACTCGGTCACCCCCAGCGTAAAGGCCAACGAGGTCGCTTTGATCATGTCGATGAAATAGTTCATCAGCGTCGGCGTTGCCACGCGGGTAGCCTGGGGCAAAATGATACGGCGCATCAGTTGCGACTGGGTCATCCCGATGGAAAGCGCGGCTTCAGTCTGGCTGCGATCAATCCCGACAATCGCCGCACGAATGGATTCGGCCATATAGGCAGAGAAGTGCAGCGTCAGGCCTAGCACAGCGGCGGTAACGCCGGTAATCGAGATCAAGGCGCTAATCAGTTGTGGTAGGCCATAATAGAACAGGAACAGCTGAACCAGCAGCGGCGTACCCCGGAAAAACGAGATAAACAGCAGTGAGAAGCCATTTAAGAACGGCACTTTCGATACGCGAACTACCGCCAGCAGGCACGCCAGAATCAGCGCAAAGAACATGGCAATCGTTGCCATTTGAAGGGTGAGCGGCAAGTAGCGCAACAGAACCGGCAGCAGCCCCCACATGTATTCAAGGTTAAGCATGATAATTAAACATAGGCTAAATCGCTTATAAGCAAACGGCCGTGGCAATGCCACGGCCGCGTTGAACGGATCAGTTCAGCGTTTAGGGCTGGGTGATATCAGTATTGAACCACTTTTCCGATATCTCACGCAGCTCGCCATTCTCACGCAACTCACTCAGCGCTGCATCGACACGGTCGCGCTGCTCACGGCCCGCTTCATCATCACGGAACGGCAATGCGTTCTCAATGGTCGAGAACGGCTGCCCCGCCAGCTCTAACGGTAGGCCTTTCTCTTTAATAACCTGTGTAGCACTCACGCGGTCCATCACAAAGGCCTCTACCCGGCCCAGCGCCACATCCTGTTCGATATTGGACTCATAGGTGCGAATGTCGATTTCATCGGCATTGGGCTGCTCACGCAATAACTGCTCGTAGTTCGAGCCCAGGTTGACGGCCACGCTTTTGCCGGACAAATCTTCAACACCTTCAATGGTGTCATTGCCTGCCCGCACCACAACCTGCGCGCCGTCATACACGTAAGGCGAAGTGAACACGTACTTCGCTTCGCGCTCCGGGGTAATGGTGATCTGATTAGCAATGGTGTCGATACGACCAGATTCAAGCATCCCCGCCAAGCCCGAGAAGCTAGCCGTGACGAACTCAATGTCATCACCAGTGATCTCACCCACGGCATTCATGACATCAACTTCAAAGCCTTTGAGCTCGTCTTGCTCAACGAAGGTAAAGGGGAAATAACCGCCGGACATGCCCACCCGGAGCGTATCGGCTTGGGCAGAAGCGGCGAAAACCCCACTGGCAACACTCAACGAAAGCGCAGCGAGAGTAAGATTAAGCTTGCGTGATAGTGGCATGAGTCTGTTTCCTCGTTAGTTGATATCCCGACGATCCGAATAGCCACACAAATAATCATGAGGCATTGATGCTGCTAGTTTACCTCTACAACAAAAGCATACAAAAGAATATTAAAGATAATTTTTATTCTTTTAACGAATATACGCTTACACTGAACTGTGTAGCTACTTCTGCCTTATAGCAAGGAAAGCTTTCGGAGTGACGGCTTTGGGATGGGCATCATCATTAGCGCTTACCAACCAGTGCTTGTACTATATAGTACGAAAATACCAGTGACGAGATGAGACCATGACAGGCAAACCTGATGCTGGAACAGCTAGGGGCCGACTGGAGCTGCTTACTGATAACACCGGACGAGGAAGGAAGCCCCAGAGGGGACATTTGGGTGGAAGTATTAACAAGTAAAGAAGACAATCTATGACTACCTCATAGCGAGCGTAGCTGCCGCCAGCGCTGCTACTGGCTGGGCAAGATAGCAGAGCCTCAGTTTAGTGCAAACAGTGCTAGAGGGAAACGACCTACAAACCGCTATACCCCTCAAGGAAAATGGCTTTCCCAAGGCAGTTAGTTTGCACTATATGAGTGTTTCCACCCAAACGGTGTTGGAAGCGCCTGAGGCTGATGCGCTTGCCGGCTTTATGCATGTAGAAGAGTTAGTATCTGAAAGGTTTGAAATCGTGTTTGGCCAGGTTGAGGAAAACTCGCTGGACTGCCCTGAGTTACAAGGAATGTTTACCGCGCAAGAAGCATTAGAGGGTTGTTATCGACAGGATGTGCAGCCCCTGCGCACTGGTACCTTGTGCGCTGCGAAGGAGAGGATGCTGGCGTATTGCTACTTGCCCCACACCCGGAGTCCAATAACTGGGAACTGATGTACATGGGACTAGTGCCCGCCTGGCGTGGCCGTGGATTGGGTATTCAGGTGGTAAATGAAGCCATACACCGCGCCAGAGAAGCCGGGATGGAAGAGGTAATATTAGCGGTGGATGAACGCAACACGCCAGCGCGGCAGCTATATGAGCAGTTCGGGTTTAGATCACGGCTCTCCTGTGTCGTCCATGCCTGGATGCAAAAAAGCGAAAAGCCCCAGGAAACGCTATAAAGAGCTTTAAGCCGCCACCTAAAAACGGCTTTTTAGCTGCGTACGATCAATCAAGCATCGCCTGGGTATACTCGCGCTGCTGCTTCACGGCATCATTCAAAATCGCCAGCAGCGCTTCATAATCCTTCGGCATCTCGCCATCCATGCCTGTTTTCTCAAAGCGCTTAAGCGTGGCTTGAGTTTCATCGATGACGGTTTGCAGCTCATCGATGACTTGCTCATATTCCTCTGACGTCATCAGGGCACCTGGTCGATTAGAGGGTTTCCAGAATGGCAACGCCTTCAGGGATATCGCCTTCCCACGGTGTGACATTCAGCCCCGTAACGTCGGCGTTCTCTGGGCCACTGGGGACGGCATCGCACAGCGGTTGTAAGTGCTCAAGCGTGCCGTGAACCACCGCTTCGACACTGCCATCGGCTAGGTTACGCACCCAGCCTGCCAGCTCACGCTGTGTTAGCTCATCGGCCAGCCACTGTCGGTAGCCTACGCCCTGCACCGTGCCGGTTATCGCCACGTGCAGGGTTAAGAGCGTCTCCGGTGCCATGTCTTTTTTTGGTGGCGTGGGCAATTCAAACGCCCAGGGCGCCACTCCCGCTTTTTCGCAAAGTCGTGCATGCGCAAGCTCGGCTTGTTGATCGGTGCCATCTACTTCATCCACCAACTCGGCACTGTGGATCAACGAGCGTTTCAGGCGATCCGCCACATGCGATGCCATACGTAACGCGGCATGATTGGCGTCCTTGTCTTCAATGATGTTCAGCACAACATCCACCGCCGGTAGCTTGCGTAAAAGCTCGGGTGTATTTTCTAACGTATCTACAAACAGCTCGACCCGCGTGATGTGCGCGGCATCCAGCCCACTGGGCAGGTGGCGATGGCCTTGCACCAAGGCGTAGCGGAACTGCTGAGCATCAAACCGCCACTGGGACGCCGCCGCGCTACGCAACACCAGCACGCGCAGTTTTTCTTCACGCTCGGCGTTGATAACGATAAACGGCCGCTTAAGCAAGGCGCGACGCGCCCACACATTGCCCTGAGTGGGATAACCCGCTTCATGGTACATGGCGGCTAGCTGAAACAGCCCCTGGGCATTATTCGGGCGCAGCGCCACCAGATGGTGCATTGCGCTTAAAGCGGCGCGGTCTTGCCCTAGCTGTGCATGCAGGCGCGCCAAGCGTTCAAAGACTTCCGGCTGATTGGGCAACTGATAAGACGCACTCAATAACGAAGAAAGCGCCTCTTGCGGTTTGCTGTGTTGCATTTGCAGCGTACCCGCGAGCAACAACGCCTGAGGGTTTGCCGGGTCGCTTTGTTGCAGCTTTGCCAGCAGGGTCTCGGCCAGCTCAGTTTGCTCATGAGCCAGCGCCGTGCGGATATTATCCAGCTGTTGTTGCGACTGCTGCGCCAACGGCGAAGGCGGCATAGCGGCTTGCCGACGCTGGCGGGCGGAGTTCGGTGATTTTTTCGACGTGCGAGCCATACGAGTAATCCTGTGGGCGAGCGCTACCGGCGCTGTGTAAAGGTGGCTCGATAGTAGCAAACAATGGGATGAGAGGTGCCAGACTTAGCTAATCAGCAGGTAGGAAATCGCTTCAGCGGACGAGGGGTTTGCCTATTCCCCAAGATCCAGTGCTGTGTCATGGCGAGGAGCGCAGCGACGTGGCCATCTCTGGCTTGGCCGGCCCCCATGATTACTTCACTGCGTACCGAGCCGGTTTAAGCAATCATTCAGGAACCTGACATATAGCCTCTTTCTCTTAATACTCTCCGCGCAACTCCCTTCTCGCTCTCTGAGCTGCCCGTAAAACCTTTGCTTTTTATTATTTTTACAAGCTCTTCATCAGGCTTTTGCTCATATTCTTGCTTGAGTTCTTTGAGCTCACCGGCTTTTTGCTCAATACCGTTAGAGACTACCGTAGCGGTATTTCCAAGGAATTTTGCGGTTTTGTAGCTGACCGTACCAAACTTGTTCCAAAATCCCATAGCGCCTCCCTATAAATTCACAGCTAACTTAGCAACCATCGTGCACTTCGAGTTTAGCGATCTGGACAAGTCCGCTTATCATGTTGATAGCTACCGCAAACACTACACCGCCTAGCATCCGGGCATGTTTGTACATTATGACCGGTTCGGCCACAGCCAGAGCAGCGTGACGGTTTTGGGCAATTCCTTGCCGTATGACTTCCTGATCCACAAAACGAACATGCCATCTTGCAATGTCTCCCTTAAAGCATAAAAACGGGGCCTTTCGGCCCCGTTATATATCGATCAATTAGCTTTAGCGCTAACCAATTAACCCAACAGAGACAGAACGCTCTGCGGCAGCTGGTTGGCCTGGGCCAGTACCGACGTACCGGCCTGCTGGAGGATCTGGTTCTTGGTCATGTTAGCCACTTCTGTTGCGTAGTCGGCATCTTCGATGCGCGAACGAGCAGAAGACAGGTTGGTTTCGTTGGTGCTCAGGTTGGTGATGGCAGACTCAAAACGGTTCTGCACCGCACCCAGCTCAGAACGCAGGCTATCCACTTGGTTCAGTGCAGAATCTAGCGCTGCCAGCGGGTCTTCGGTTACAGTGGAGTCGCTCACTGCTTCCTTGGTCAGCTTGCCATCCTCAGTGGAGAATATCTCATTTGCAGCGCCATCAGTAATCTTGCCATTATCGTTCACGTAAACGGTAGCATCTGCACTAGCACTCAGACTATTGTCGCCGCTAAAGCCAGATGTATAGGTAGTAGCATCGGCTGTTACTGCAGCAGCGTTGTAACCGCTGATAGCAGTATTGTCATCTTTGAGAATGTATTGATCACCAGTCGTGCCCGTTGTATCGCCGTCCATATCAAACTTGAAGGCGTTGGTAGTATCATTGGTGATTTGGTTTTTCAACGCATCAGATTCAATAGACTCGTTAACAGTATCGATGTCACCCGATGTTGTTGTTGATGACTCTTTGTAAACAGTGCCATCGGCAGTGGTGATGCTACCAGATGCAGAAGCTTGATCAATTTCCCCAAGCTCAGTTACCAAATCATCAATCGTCGCTTGGCTACCACCTTGGTTAGTTTCACTCAGGTTTTGACTACCTGCTGCCCCTGTCAAATACAGGTTTTCACCTGTTGCCGCATTGGTTAATGTGCCAGATGACGAGATGTTAACTTGTGTTTCTGCGCCGCCCAGCTTCACAGTAACGGTATTGGTTTCACCAGCAGCCGGAGTCAGACCTAAATCGCTATCAAAATTACCCGCCAAAGTCACATCTGTTTGACTAAAGCTGAAAGAGTTGGATTCCGCATCAAACGTGTAAGCGGTGCTGTCCGTGGCACCAGTTGCGTCAGTTTGTGTAATCACTGCGCCGTCTTCCAAGTTGGCAAACAGGTCATCAGCGGTTGAAACTGTGTTGAAGCCATTCGCCAGATACTCGCCGGGCGTAGCGGTTTCTGCAAAGCCATTGGCCAGCAGGCTTTGTACATCAGCAGCGTCGTTTTTAGCGCCGGTACCATTTACGTTAAAACCTTTAAGGTTCAGTGTTTCTGAATTAATTTCTTTAAGATTAACGGTAATCGCTTCACCATCGTTTGCGCCAACCTGAATCTGAAGACCGTTGTCGCTTGCCAGCACTTTGGTGCCGTTAAAGTCGGTCTGGCCAGAGATACGATCGATTTCTTCCAGACGCTGGTTAATTTCATCCTGGATGGAAGTCAAATCATTTTCTGAATTCGTGCCGTTTTGTGCTTGAACAGTCAGCTCACGGACACGCTGCAAGTTGTCGTTTACCTGATTCAGGGCGCCTTCAGCGGTTTGCGCAACGGAGATACCGTCGTTAGCGTTACGCTGTGCCTGACCCAGACCGGTGATCTGTGCAGACATACGGTTGGCGATGGCTTGGCCGGCCGCATCATCCTTGGCACTGTTGATACGCAGACCGGAAGACAAGCGCTCCATGGAAGTGGTAAGCGCGTTTTTCGACGCGTTCAGGTTTTGCTGGCCGATCATCGACGTAATGTTGGTATTGATCACTGACATGGTGTGATACTCCTTGCTTTGGACACTGGCCTTGAAGGCCCGCTTTTCGGCCACGTTGTGTGCCGTTATATTAATTAACGGCTCCACGAGGGAAATCTTTAGGGGAAGTAGCAAAAAAATATGTAAAAGTAGGTAACTGAAAGATGGGGATTTTCATGCTTTGGCGGGGAGGCCGTTGGGAGTATGAAATGGCTCGCTGGGTTTGCGATGACACCGCGCCTTGGTCGCGAGCTAAAGCTGACCCACAATGATAAAAGCTACTTCTTACGGCCTAGCTGAGCATCCATTGCATCGAACTGCTGGGTGAGGTAGGAGCTTGTGCTGTTCATTTGCATGATCATTATATCCAACTGACTGAACTGGCTGCGGTAGCGGGCGAGAGTGCCTTCAATGCTTTTTTCCATGCGCTCAAAACGCGTGTCTAAACTCTTAACGCGGTTTTCTGCGCCTGTGATCGCGCCTTTGAGCACACCGTTACTGCCGAGCATCTGCTCTACTGATGCGCCTAGTTTTCCGGCTAAGCCCCCCTCTTTGGCCTCACCGGCAAAAAAGTCACTGAGCGCTTGAGGGTTATTGGCTACTAAATCGCTAAGTTTGGCATCGTCGATTTTTAATTTTCCGTCGCGCTCTAGCGTAATACCTAGCTGGTTTAATGTGGAAAACTCCCCTCCTTCCATACCACCAGTCAGCACGCTGCGCAGGCGCGATTCAATCGTGCGGACAGCATTATCGCCCAGCAGCTTACCCACGGTGTCGCTATCGGCGTCAAAGGCCGTCAACGTGCCGATGGTGCCTTTTAAATCGTTAAACGCTTTGACAAAGCCGTTAATCGCTTCGCGCTGCCTTAGCGTGTCGCGTTCAATGGTAACCGTGCTAGAAGCGGTTTCGCCTTCTGCAATACTGAGCTCAGCGAGGTTGAGCGTCACGCCTTGAATAGCGCCTTCAATCTGGTTCTTGGCGCTACTAATCGCAATGCCATTAACGGTTAACGCCGCATCCTGCCCTTGTTGCTTGGCCCTAGCTTCTGTCGCTTCACCAAATGGGCCGGTTACTACAGCATCTGCTGCATCTACAAAGCTAAAACTGTCAATAGAGGCATCGACACCGGTAGCTTTGGAGCTTAGCGCCAGCCGGTAGCCTTCGCCATCGTTGATAATAGTCGCGTTTACGCCTGATTCTTTGTTGGCATTAATCGAATCACGAAGCTCATTTAGCGTACTGTCTGCTGCGACAGCAATATCCACTGAATCGCCATTGCCAAACGTGAGCTTGAGCGCGGTAGCACCTTGCAGATCGAGCGGTTGATCTTTTGTATCAACACGCGCAGAGGCGAGCGTGCCCGAGGTCGCCAATTGGCTAACTTCTACCCGGTAACTACCTGGCAATGCACTCGCGGTAGTCGTGGCGGTAACACCATCACCACGAACACTCGCGGAAAGGCTTTGGTAGAGCTTGGGGTCATTGATTTTGGTTACTGCATCTTGAAACGCATCGAGTGAGGTTTGCAGTTGACCATAGGCAGAAATTTTGGCTTGCTGTTGCTCTTTTTGCAGAGTGATGGGGGCGAGCTTACCCCGCTCGGCTTCTTGTAATTGATCCAACAGGCCGGTCAGGTCAAGACCCGAACCAACGCCAAGGGAGGTTATTGTCGCCATACTGGGTATTCCTCAGTGAAAAGGCTAAACCAAAAACATTACGCGCACTTATGTGCACCATTACAACTGATGGTTACCTTATCGACTGAAAAGAGGGCGACTTTAGCGCTTTTTCTTCTGCTAAACTTGGACAACTTATTTTTCTAATAAAAACGCCTGCTTAGCGCAGGCGTCAGAAACGTCAATTTCTAGCTTTCAGTATCAATTACGGCCTAGCTGTGCGTCTAAGGCATCGAACTGCTTCGTAAGATAGCTACTGGTCTGATTCATTTGCGCGATCATGCCATCTAACTGACCAAACTGCGCACGGTAGCTAGACATCGTTCGCTCAATTGATTGTTCCATGCTGGTATAACGCTCTACAAGCGATGCTTTGAGGTCTTCTGCCCCGCTAATAGCCCCTGCCACTCGGCCGTTAGAGCTAAGCAATTGTTCGACAGTAGTATTCACTTGCCCCGCCATACCCGCTTCATCCGCATCGCCTGCGAAGAAGGTTGAAAGCGCACCTTGGTTATTGGCGATGGCATCGTCTAGTTTAGACGCGTCGATTTCAAGCTTGCTATACCCAAGCTCGCTATCGTACTTATGCGAAATGCCGATATCACTGAGAATGGAGACCTCGCCCTCAACAGCCCCACCCAACACGCTACGCAAGCGCGATTCGACAGTGCGTACAACGCTATCGCCCAACAGCTCACCCGCCTCGCTAGTATCGGCATTGAAACTGGTTAGATCGCCAATTTTGTCTTTAAGATCGTTGTAAGCATTTACAAAACCCGTTACTGCTTCGCGAACCTTCAGCGTATCCTGCTCTACTTTAACAGTGCTCTCGCCCTCTTCTTGAAGGTTCAGCGTTACGCCCTGGATAGCGCCTTCAACCTGATTAGTGGAGCTGGTGATGTCAATGCCGTTGACGGTAAGCGCTGCGTCAGTACCGCTTTGCAGCGTATTGGCGGTATCTGAAGTGAACGGGGCAGTACCGTCAAAACTGAAATCAGCGATAGAGGCATCTGCGCCGGTTTCACTAGAGCTAAGCGCAAGGCGGAAATTGGTACCATCATTAACAATAGTCGCGTTCACCCCAGCGCCTTCAGTGGCGTTAATCGTATCGCGAATATCTTCCAGAGTGCTGCCTGACGCTATATCGACCTCTTGAGTGGAACCATCAGCAAAGTTCAGGGTTAATTTTTGGTCAGCATCTGTGATTGCCTCATCGGCGGCTGTCACCCCTTCTGAAGCAAGTGTGCCGCGAGTGGCTAGAGTGTCAACGGTAACGTTATAGCTGCCTGGCTGCGCTTCCGCATCAGCAGCGGCAGTAATGGCTGAACCACCCACATTAGTGGAGAGGCTTTCGTAAAGAGCACTGTCATTGAGCGCATCAGCAGCAGTTTGAAACTGCGAGAGCGCGCTCTTCAACTGCCCGTAGGCGGAAATCTTGGTCTGCTGGGTTTCCTGCCGCGCCGCAAGCGGAACAAGCTTCTTTTCCTCAGCGTCTTGCAACTGATCCAATAAGCCGTTGAGATCCAGGCCTGAGCCAATACCAAGTGATGTAATGGAAGCCATACTTTACCGTCCTCTTTTATAACGTCATCACGTTGTTGCCTACACTGCCCGTGAAGAAATTTATCATCCTAGTAGTTAATAGCTATCGACCATTTGAAATTAAACTTAAATCTTTTTTTGCTCACCACCTAATCGTGGCTCTTCCGCCCTACCCCAACGTAACGCAGCCCCGCTTCTTTAACGGCACTTGGCGTGTACAAATTACGCCCATCAATGACGACTTTTCCAGCCAATTGGTCGGCTAGCCAATCAAAATCGACACTGCGAAACTCTTTCCACTCGGTGCAGATCACTAGGGCATCTGCGCCTTTGACTGCCTGGATACGGTCGCCTGCTAGCATCAAGTCATCCCGCTCCCCGTAAATACGTCGGCATTCTGCTATGGCTTCGGGATCAAACGCCTGCACCTTAGCGCCCGCTTGCCAGAGTGCTTCCATTAACGTGCGGCTTGGGGCTTCACGCATATCATCCGTATTGGGTTTAAAGGCCAAGCCCCATACTGCAATGGTCTTACCGCTTAGATTGCCTAAGTTATCTTGCAGTTTTGTGAACAGGGTCTGCTTTTGGCGTAAATTCACTGACTCGACGGCGGTGAGCAGTTCCGGCATATAGCCTAATTGACGCGCGGCACGCTCTAACGCCTGGACATCTTTGGGGAAGCAGGAGCCGCCGTAGCCACAGCCAGGGTATATAAAGTGGTAGCCAATACGTGGGTCGCTGCCAATCCCTCGGCGCACGTCTTCAACGTCCACTTCGAGCCGTTCGGCAAGATTGGCGATCTCGTTCATAAAGCTGATTTTGGTGGCGAGCATGGCATTGGCGGCATATTTGGTCAGCTCTGCGGCCCGCACGCTCATAAACATCAGCTTTTCGTGGTTGCGGTTATAGGGGGCGTAGCACTCTTGCATATGCGCTTTTACCCGCTCGCTTTCCGTGCCAACGATAATCCGCGCGCCACGGGTAAAGTCTTCGATAGCCGCCCCCTCCTTCATAAACTCAGGGTTCGAACACACATCGAATTCGAGTGATGCACCGCGCTGTTCGAGCACATCGCTGATAACGGCGTGGACTTTTTCCGCGGTGCCCACCGGCACGGTAGACTTATCAATCACCAGCTTATAGCTATCCATATGCTGGCCGATCGTGCGCGCCACCTCTAGCACATAGCGCAAGTCGGCACTGCCATCTTCATCGGGCGGCGTTCCCACGGCGATAAACAGCAGTTCGCCATCGGCTACCGCCTGGGCAGCGTCGGTAGTAAAGCGTAAACGGCCAGCCGCCACGTTATGGGCAACGATAGTGCTTAGCCCTGGCTCGAAGATCGGCACCTCTCCGCCATTAAGCTGATCAATCCGATCAGCGTTAACATCCATACAGGTGACCTGATGACCAACATCGGCTAAACAAGCACCTGCAACAAGGCCGACATAACCGGTTCCGAATACACTGATATGCATGACTTATTAACTCGCTAAAATACGTGGTAGCGAGCGTAGCACATTGACCTACCATTGATGAGTTCAATAGTGGGAGATTCTCTCTAAATTATAGACCTTGGTCTAACATCGACTTTGGTTTATAATGCGCTGCAACAAGCCCGACTTGGTGCTGACCGCAGGAGAACATGCTATGACTCCGAGACTTATGACTTCAGAACCTACGCCTCCAGAACTGACGAAAGAACGCTCTACTCCATCGTCTTATGGGACATCGACCACCGCAAACGTTCAACGTAGCCTTCGCCAGTGTTTATCGATTGCCGCTGAGCTGCTGTACGATCATGGTCATGTGCTCGAAACCATTACCCTTCCCCAGCGCGGCTTAGCCCGCCGCGAGTTGTCGGCACTTAGTTCTGCCGCGCCCACCTGGGCAACCTGCCAACAGGTGATGGAAGACAGTGAGGCAGCAACCTTTAATGAGTATGGCCGTTTTGTATTAACCTGCCTTGGCCGCGAATTGATGTTTGATATGTTTGGTCAAGGGGCCGCTGACTGCGCCTAATCCCTCTGACGCCAAGCATTGCTGCCCTAAACAGCTGATCAAAAAAACGCCCATAAGCGAAAGCTTTGGGCGTTTTTTGCTTGGTCTTATGTTCTTCAGGCTCATTTTTAAAGCCTGACCCTATAAGACCTAGTTCTATGTAGCTTAGCGCAGGCCGAGCATTGACAGAATGAACAGCACAACCACGATAAGGCCAATAATGTAGATAATATTACGCATAGGGCACTCCTTGCTTATTGCGTTTTAGGGAAATCAAAGGCTTGCTTACCCATTAGCCAACACCTCCAGCCTAGCAGGCTTTTTCTGCTTTTGCGTAATATGGCTTCATTTTCGCCCCCGGACACGCCCTACCTGCTTGATCTCTTCAAGTGAGATAGGGTGCTCATGCTTGAAGAGCTCGGCAATTTCGCGTGTGGCACCCAGCGCTGTGGCAATGAGCACTAGGCCATCGAGAGTTATTTGCCCACTGGATTCGAATCGTTTAATGGTGGACTCAGAAATACCCGCCATCTGCGCCAAGGTTTTACGGGAAAGGTTCTGCGCCAGTCGCGCTTCTCGTGCATTGGCACCGACCTGCTGGGACAGTTCACCAGGGGCAAGTAGAGAGTGAGTCAGGGCCATGGAAACCTCTAAATAATGGCTCATTTATAATCCATTATACACTAAAAATGGCTATAAAAGACCACATGTGATCTTTTAAGACACAGACACATAGTTCCAGGCTCAGAAAGTACTACCTGGCCTTACTTCTAGCGGTTATCTGCTGTGGAACCTCTGCTACTTCTAAACCTCGAACCGTTGCCACTTATACCGAAGGTGTTGCGATGCGCGCTACTGCTTTGCTTGTTTCGTTTGCTGTTACTTCGTTGTTACCCACCGCCTATGCAGCCGCTAATGAACCTTCTGCAAACACACTCCAGACGCTAGACCGGCAAACCCGCCAGCTAAACCGCGTGCACAGCGTGGTAGTGGCCTATGACGGTGAGATTATCCACGAGCTTCACCAAGGTGGGCCGGGGGTGGCGTCGCCTACCAATATTAAATCGCTGTCCAAAACGGTGCTGGCTGCCATTACGGGTGCAGCGATTGAAACGGACATCATTGAATCCGCTGAGCAACCTATGGTGGCGCTGTTTGGCGAGCATCTACCGCGCGGTATTGATCCGCAAGTTGGGGATATCACCGTGGCGCATCTGCTCGCCCAGCAGGCTGGGCTTGAGCGCACTTCTGGCAGCAACTATGGCGCCTGGGTGGCCAGCGCCAACTGGGTGAACGATGCGATGACGCGCCCATTCGTGGATGAGCCGGGTGGGCAGATGCTCTATTCCACCGGCACCAGCCATCTACTTTCCGCCGCACTCACCCACGCCAGCGGCGAGACGACCCATTCCCTTGCCCAGCGCCTATTGGGTGATCCGCTTAATATCACCATTCGCCCCTGGCTACGCGACCCCCAAGGGATCTACTTTGGCGGCAATGATATGCAGCTCTCGCCACGAGCACTCATTGAGGTAGGCGAGCTGTATCGTAATGATGGCGTCGTAGTGAATGAAGCAGGAGGCGAGCAGCGCATTCTGCCGGAGGGTTGGGTGGAAGAATCATGGCAGCCGCGCGGTACATCGCGCTGGACTGGCGACGGATACGGCTATGGTTGGTTTATTACGCAGTTGGCAGGCGAAGACGTGTACTACGGGCGTGGCTATGGCGGTCAGGCGCTTTACGTTATTCCAGAACGTGAGATGACTGTAGTGATCACCTCAGACCCTAACCCACCCTCGCCGGGCGGGCAGTTCCAGCAGCGGTTAAACAGGCTGGTAGAAGGTTTGTTAGCTGAAAATGACGAGTAGCACAGCCAGGTCGCGGGTGCGCTTACTCGCCTTTATGGCCTAGGCTCATCAAGTAGAGCGCGGCGGCCAGCGCCAGCACTGAAAGCGCTAAGTAGATGGCTTCCAGGGGCGTGGCAAAACGGATATCCACCACGGCGCGGAAAAACTCAATGATCACCGCTAGAATCACCACCCGGGCGATTTTATCTTTCAGTTGGTCTAATGAAGCGACGTTAAACGGGTGGCGCAGATTACTCGCTTCGGCTTGGTCAATACGGGAGACAAACAGTCGGTAAACACCTAAGCCGAAAATCAGCAATACGATGGCAATCAGATAGATGTCCACCGCAATGATGATATCGGGCACCAGGCTGTCGTGAATGTCCTGGGTGCCACCCAATAGGTAGTAACCCATCACGTCGGCGACTACCTTGAAAATATCCACGGTACCGACGATAAACAGCATCAATGAACCCAATAAGCTGGGCACGACCGCCAGCATGACCAAAAAGCGCGAATTCCACAGCGCTGTTTCAATGCGTCGCTCCCAGTGGCTCTGGCTCTCGGGGGGCTTAGGCGGCGTTGAAACCGGATCAGTCATGGCATACTCCTGTTGTTATATAAAAGTTGTTATATAACGCTGCTATATCAGACTCATCGTGATCAATACGCAGGTGGCGACGAACAGCACGAACCCCAGCAGTAGCACGATACCATCACGGGCAACCAAGCCTAACCCCAGCAGGGTAAGCGCAAGCCCCGCTCCGTTGGCCGAAAAGGGAATAAACTCCATCGGCGGCATGGCCAAGGCAATCAATAAGCACATCAAGGCAGTTACCCGGATACCGATGTAGCCCGTCAGCCAAGGTAATCGCACCCGCAATAGTCCATCTATCCAGCGGGCAGGCTTTTTCATCAGCTGAATGCCTTTATCAAACTTTTGACGGGAGAGAGAGCGTTTTAGCAACCAACGGGGCAGCCAAAACGCCTCACTTCCCGCTAGTAACTGTACGGAAACCAGCAATACCAATGCGGCCATTAAGGTCGGCATGCCGGGTATATCGCCAATGATCGGGGTGAGCGTAATCAGCCCGGCAACCAGCAGCAGCGGCCCAAACGAGCGCCGCCCAACGGCGTGAACAACATCGTCAACGCTGACCCGCGAAGCATCCTGCTCCATACGCTCAATCGAGCTGATTAGATCCATTAAATTCGAGTCTTCGTTGCGGTTATGCATCGGGTTTATTGCGCTCCTCTACGTGCAGTTTGGTACGGATAAAATCGCTATGGCTAACATACAGTAAATCCGCCAAGCGACGAATACGGTGCTCTTCAAGCGGGTCAACGCTGCCATCGGCCCAGGCCAGCTGCCACATTTGCGCGACCAGCTCACAGCGCTGGTCGTAGTTATAGTGCTCTTTGATCAGGCTAACAAACTGGTAATGATCGACGGCCTCATCCACTTCTGTTTGTGCCAACGTCATCAGCTCTTCCACATCGCTAGCGCTGAGCTGGTAGCGCTCGGTCAGCATAAGGCGCAGCGCGGCAAGCTCTTCATCGGTGGTGTCATAATCGGCGCGGACGATTTCACACAGCAGTGCTGCGGTGGCCAGTTCCAGGGTAAGCGTTTGATTTTCGCGCTGCTCGGGTTGCGCCAGCGAGCGCTGGAAGAAATCACTAATGGCGTTCAGCATTTTACTCTCCATTTATAGCTACCGACTTCTGACCGTACTTAAGCCTTGAAGTGCATTCATAGATATTGGGTAACTATTAAGTACGAGTTGCGGAAGCACTTAGGGTATACCCAAATGAGTATCACTGAGTGAAAAACCATTATTAAGCGGATACACATAGGGCAGCCTCAGGGCTGCCCTCTTTAGTGCGATGAGTGAGGATACTGACTAGCAGGTTATTGCTTATCAAGCAGAGCTTCCAAGCTATCTGCCGTCAGAATCTGTACTACCCACTCGTCTAGCTGCGTGTCTGAAGCCAATGTCAGGCGCTGATCTGCCCAATCGGGCATCTCACCAAACTTCAAGGCGATTTGCTTACGCAACGTACCTTCCACTCCTTCATGACGCCCTTCCTGGCGCCCTTCTTGACGCTCTTTTTCTCGCTCAAAGCGCTCAACAGTGTTGACATAAGGCATGTGTTTTTCCTCCTGTATGGCGTAGACCGCCTGGACAAACTCAGACTCCAGAGCTCTCGGCAGTTGGAGCATCCAGTCGATGATATTGAACAACCGCACAATCTGTTCACGGCTGTAGCCTCGTTCATACAGCAGCCGAATGAGAGCAATCTTGACATCCTTACGCGTTGCACCGTCCTTCAATCGCTTAGCGTAGATCTGGGCCATGACCACCAGCGCAAAGACGTTATCGCTTGCTTCGAGCTTCGTCCAGTTTGCTTCCCAATCCATCAGTTTAGCCGTGGGGAAGGTAAAGGTCAGCTCGCATCCCCAGCGCTGATAGCGAAAAGTGGTGGGCCGGAAGCTATCGCGGATATCTGCCAACACCGCCAAGCTCACCACATCCACCCCGTAGCGGTCACGTAGCCGGTACTGATAGGTGTACATTCGCTCAGAAAACGCCTCCTCCGGCTCCCCCTGCACCTCAACGTGGATCAGAACCCACGTCTCGCTGCCGTCCTGTGCATAGACCTTGATCAACTTGTCGGCGTAACGCCTGCCACTGTTGGCATCCGCTGTAATCTGCTGTAACTCCTTATCGAGAAAGCTAAAGCCTTTCGACCAATCCACTTGTTCATGAATGGCTGGGAACAGCAGATCCAAAAATTCTTGGCAGTACCCATCAAGCGCCATTTTCCAAGGACTGTCGTGGTCAGCAGGCTGGGAGGTATCCGCTTCGCTCATGCAAACTCCTATTCCACTCAAATGCTAGCACAGTGGCGCCTAGCTAGCGCGATACCCCTTCATGCTATCTGCACATCAACAAAAAAGAGCTCTACTGACTAGATGCCCTTACCTCAATCCTTCTTGGTAAGCTGCTCTCTTAACTGCTTGGGCACTTGCTTGATAATCAGGCGATCCTGAGTGGCATCGTACTCGATGCTTGAGCCCAGCAGGTGCGAATCAAAGCTAATCGAAACGCCACCCGCTCGGCCGGTAAAGCGGCGGAACTGGCTCAAGGTGCGCTTATCGGGAGGGATCTCCGGCGAGAGCCCGTAATCGGCGTTGCGAATATGGTCGTAAAAGGCTTTCGGCTGCTGTTCGTCCACCAGCCCAGAAAGCTCTTCCAAGGTCATTGGCTCGCCACGGCGAAGCTGTTCATTGGCGTAATCCACCAGCGTGTCGGTTTTTTCTCGGCTCACCTCGTCGTCGTAATCCTCTTTCTCGACGTAGTCGCTAAACGCTTTTAGCAGCGTGCGGGTTTCGGCCGGAGCATCGACGCCCTCTTCCATACCCAGCAATGCGACCAAACCCTCAGCGAGTTTTTTACCGCCGCGATCTTTGAGGAACGAGACATACTGGGCATTCGGTGCCTCGCTCTGCCATTGGGTAAGGTTGATACGCGCCGCCAGGGTAAGCTGGCTGGTGTTGAGCTGGGCAGCAGGCACCGCGTGGTGGTCATCATTAATGCCAATCCCTTCGCGCTGGTGCACCAATGCCATCAGCAGCGTTTCAGTATCACCCTGGCGCTGGTGGCTGAACACTAAGTAACCACTTACTGACAACTGCTCCTGAAGCTGCTTGGCGAGCCGTTCAGCCAGTTCAACAGAAAGCTCAGCAAAGCTTTTATCGCCCGCCAAATAGTCGCGCAACCACATGGCAAGCGGCCCTGCCTGTTCACCCTCTTCGGCAAAGCGCCCCCAGCCTTTGGGCTTGGTGTTGTAGGTGTCATTGAGCGCACCCACCAGGCTCGCCATCACCGAATCGTCACTGGGCGCTGCCTGCTCTGATTGAGGCGCAGCGGTTAGGGTTAGGCGCTCACCGTCAAGCGTCGGATCGAGGCGGTGCACAATACTTTGCAGTAGTGGCATAAAGGTCTACTAGCTTCCAGGGTTTAAAAAAAGAGTCAGGGTTTGAGGCGGTAACCGGTACGGAAAATCCAGCCAATGGCGACCAGGCAGGCCGCGAGAAAGAGGGCAATCATGCCCACACTCGCGGCAAGGCTTACATCGCTGATACCGTAAAAGCTCCAGCGAAAGCCGCTCACCAGATACACCACGGGGTTTGCCAGGGTAATGGTTTGCCAAAACGGCGGCAGCATATCAATGGAGTAGAAGCTGCCACCCAAAAAGGTCAGCGGGGTGATCACTAACAGCGGCACCAGCTGCAGTCGGTCAAAGCCATCGGCCCAAATGCCGATGATAAAACCCAACAGGCTAAAGGTGACAGCCGTCAGCACCAGAAAGAACAACATCCAAAACGGGTGGGCGATTTCCAACGGTACAAACAAGCCCGAGGTCGCCAAAATAATCGCCCCCAGCAGAATCGATTTCGAGGCTGCCGCCCCCACGTAACCGATCACAATTTCTAAATGCGAGATAGGCGCCGACAGCAGCTCGTAAATACTGCCAGAAAACTTCGGAAAGAAGATGCCGAAAGAGGCGTTTGAGACGCTTTGGGTCAACAGCATCAACATAATCAGACCCGGTACAATAAAAGCGCCGTAACTAACGCCGTTGACCTCACTGATGCGCGAGCCAATTGCGGCACCAAAGACGACGAAGTAAAGCGACGTGGAGATGACCGGCGAGACAATACTTTGCAGCAGCGTGCGGCGCGTGCGCGCCATTTCCGCCATATAAATAGCGCGAACGGGATGCAGGTTCATGCTCGCTCCTTAACCAAATCAACAAAAATATCTTCAAGCGAGCTTTGCCGAGTATTCAGATCTTTAAAGGTGACACCCTCTCGCTCAAGTGCGGTCAACAGCTCCGAAATCGCGTGACCATCCTCTTCCTGGCTACCGTCATAGGTGTAGATCAGCTCATACCCTTCAGCGGCCAGGCTTAGCTCAAAGCGCTGCAGGTTTGCAGGTATCTCTGCCAGCGGGCTGTGCAGGTTCAGGGTTAGCTGTTTGCTGCCCAGTTTGCTCATTAACGCCGCTTTTTCTTCCACCAGCACCAGCTCACCGCGATTAATAACGCCGATGCGGTCGGCCATCTCTTCGGCTTCTTCGATGTAGTGGGTCGTCAAAATAATCGTCACGCCGTTATCGCGTAGCTGGCGCACCACTTCCCACATATCCCGGCGCAGTTCAACGTCGACCCCTGCAGTGGGCTCATCCAAAAACAGTATGCGCGGCTCGTGGGAAAGTGCTTTGGCAATTAGCACACGGCGCTTCATGCCACCCGAGAGTGTCATCAAGCGGTTGTTGCGCTTATCCCAAAGTGCCAGCGATTTAAGCACTTTTTCGATATGCGCAGGATTGGGCGCTTTGCCAAACAGACCACGACTGAAACTGACGGTGTTCCAGACGGTTTCAAACGCTTCGTTGGTCAGCTCTTGGGGCACTAACCCAATGCGCTCGCGGGCTTGGCGGTAGTGGGTAATATTATCGAACCCGTCTACCAACACATGACCAGCGGAGGGGTTAACCAAACCGCAGACCACACTAATCAACGTGGTCTTACCTGCGCCATTGGGGCCAAGCAGGGCAAATATCTCGCCACGGTGGATAGTTAAATCGATATGGGTCAACGCCTGAAAGCCACCCTCGTAGGTTTTGTTCAGGCCGTTAATAGTAATAATCGGGTCGTTCAAGGCGTACTCCTCACGTTGCGGTCGAATGACCGCAACGCTTGACGGCCTTTTAGGCGCAATTAAGAGCGTTTGGTTAGGAAAAGTTAAGTGCGTTCGGTAATTTCCAGTAGATGGTAACCAAACTGGGTTTTCACTGGGCCGTGTACTTGGCCTACTTCGTCGTTAAAGACGACTTTATCGAACTCGGGCACCATCTGGCCGGGGCCAAAGCTGCCAAGGTCGCCGCCTTGACGGCTGGAGGGGCAGCTGGAGTGCTCTTTAGCGACTTCAGCAAAGTCGCGGCCATTTTGAATTTCTTCTTTGAGTGCTAGGCACTGCTCTTCGCTGCTGACCAAAATGTGGCGGGCGCTGGCGCGTGTCATAGGTTGCTCCTAGTTAATGAAGTTCTGAGGGTCATTCGGGGCGATAGTTTACCACGGCTTACCCAAGGCTCCGCTATAACGCAACGCCTCGCCCACACGGGCCAAGGTGCGTTCGTGAGCGCTTACCGCCTCTGGCCCGCGAGTACAGGTGGCAATCACCCAGGGCCCTTGTGTTGCCGTATCCGCGTTAGTGCGCTGGGCTATACCGGCATCGCAGCTACGCCGCTGCTGAGTGCCGGTTTTATGGGCGAAGCTTATGCCGCTCCCCATACCTGCCTTAAGACGCTGTTTGCCGGAACTGGTTCGCTGCATAAGCGCCAACAACGTTTGCCGCTGCTCGTCGTTTAAATCATCCATGGCACTTCCTTGTTGAACAGAGTGCAGGCTGGCGAGCAGGTCGCCAAAGGCGCTTAGGGTGCCCACGTTTTCACCACTGGCTTCGTAAGCATCAAACGCATGGTCGTAATCAGGCTGGGTGAAGGACGCCGTACTAACGTCTAGAACGCGGGCTAACGCCTGACCACGCTGGCTCACCGAGTGCTGACGCAGGGCGATAAAGTCCATTCCGCCAAGCTCTCGCGCATCAGGGTGGAGTTCACCGTAAACGCCTTGGCGAACGCCGACCAACTTCGAGATAGGGCCGAGTTCATCGGGGTTGCCGCCGCTTGCGGCGATCATCGCACGGGCGCGTGCGTTAACTGCCGCCAGCCCCACGCGGTCAATCAGCATATCGGTGGCAGTGTTATCGCTGACGGTAATCATCTGCTCCATCAAGTAACGGATAGAGATAGGCGTGCCGGGGTCGTGCCAATTAGTGGGGCCCGCGCCATCGACAAAGTCACTACGCGCAAGCGTTAACCGATCATCCAACGTCAGCGTACCCATCTGGCGCTCTGCAAGCACCTGCGCTGCCACCGGTATTTTAATCAGCGAGGCTAAATACCAAGGATCATCGGCACGCCATGAAAACGCTTCACCACTGGCGAGGTTTTGTACATAAACGCCCAGTTGCCCCTCAAAGATGTCTTCGATAGCCTTCAAGCGCGCGGTTAAATCGCCCTGCCAGGTGCTCTTTTTATCGACTTCATAGTACCAATGAGCATCGTACCAATTTGTATCATACTCATTGGCATGAGCAGGGAGCGCTATAATCAGCGCTACTGCCACCAGCCCACGTTGTATCCAGTGTCGCAATTCGTCACTCCAGCAGTTATTGATCGTTTTTAACGGTATTTAGCCATCCAACGGGTCAACCAAATCCACGCTGCAGCGCCAAGTATCAACAGGCCGCCCACGCCAAGCGCCTGTGGATAGGTGTACATTCCCTCGCCTTCCCACAAAAAGCGCAGCACTAAGAAAATCATCACAATGTGGAAAATAAACGCTTTAAGGGCATTTGAACCGACCATCGTCAGCGGCAAAAGTGCCTTGGCGGCTTTGGCGCCACCGGCTAAAGCGAGGGCTAACAGCACCAGCGCACCGCCCAGGCTAAACAGCATAAACTCAAACCCTGGCGGGTGTTTGCCGACATTGTTGGCCACCGCCAGCATCGCCGCATGTACATCGCCACTGATAAACGCCAACGCATAAAACCCCGCCACCATCATCGCACCCAGGCTCAACAGAGTGAGTACTAAGCGGCGCCGTTTGGCGGAGTCAAAGTAGCAGCGCAGCAACGCTTCGCCGATGAGTAGGCCCACCAAAATCAACGGCGCGCGACTGATCTGCCCCCAGGTGTAATGGTCTTCATGATCTACCAGCAGCGCCTTCAGAACATCGTTGCCACCAAACGTAAGGCTTTGCAGCCAAATAGTCAGCGCGGTTAATGCGCCAATGGTGGCAAGCCGACTCCAGAGCGGCGCCCGCGCCCAGAGCGGCAGAATCAGCGGCACCCAAAGCAGCGCGATGGCGTAGAAGCCTAAGATTTCGACCCAAATGGCAAATCGGCCATAGAGCAACGCATCGACGATCTCGCTGGGCGAGTAGAACGGCAGCATCTCAATGACTAGGAGCGCTTTGTACCAGAACCACACTTCTACAGCGCGCAGCCATAGCTTTAACCGACGCTTAGGCCAGTCATCGCTTTGAGTGTGGGAAAGAAACGCCACCGCCAGGGCAATGCCAAACACCAAAATAAACAACGAAGAGGAGAATTTAGTCAGAAAATGAACCGGCACCATCCCCCAATCAGGTACATTGCGAATGCCGACTAACCCACTGACTGAGTGGCTAATAATCATCAAGCCGATGGCTACACCACGGGCCAGGTCAATCGCCGCTATGCGGCCCTCGGCCTTGGGCAGTTGGGGAATTTCTGTCCATTTTAGGGGCGTCCATTTCAGCGGCATTGAGTCATCCTTGTGGGCACCGTAGTCATTGGTTAAGCATGAAGGTGCTTAACACCTTAGCGCGAAATTATATCGTGCGCTTTGGTTGATACTGTTAGCGGCCACACACAAGGATGCCCCGCAGTTGGCGGGGCATCCGTCGACTCATCCTTGAGCCCGAGAAAAGTTATTCCTTAAAGATTGCAATTACCAGCCGGAATCATCCTCCTCTTCATCGGTGGCGGGTACTTCTTGCTCCTCTTCCTCTTCTTCGTAAGTGAATTCTTGCTCTTCCTCTTCGTACTCAGTGCCTACATCCGAACCTTTATCTTGCTCAGTGTCGTAGCTGTTGTAGGTACCTTGATCATCCTGCGTCGTTTCTTCTTGCGGGGTCGGTTCGTACTCGTCACTGCTGTCCACTTGAGCAAACGCAAGTGGGCTGGCCAACAGGCCAAATGATACACCTAGGATGCCAAGTTTCTTGAGAGATTCCGTCTTCATCATGATACTGCTCCTATCAAACGTTGCTACTTAAACATCTGTGCGAGCATCGCACTGGGTTTAATGGGTAAGAGCGTCAGATCGTCCTACCTGTTCCACTCTTACCTACTGCATTGCAGTGCCCGTGCCAGCCTGTGCCAATAGTTAACAAAAAGCATTGTTAAACAATTGCTTATATGTTTTAAACACACACCAACCCTTTGATTTTATTAATAAAAACTAGCCTTATACTGTTTAAAATAGACACATGATCCCCGGTTAATCATGCAATCGGGGCAACAAAGTGAAAGTGACTTACTCGTAAGCCATTTCTTCGAGCTCTTTCCCGCGCGTCTCTTTGACGAAGTAGATAACAAAGAAGACAGAGGCAACGGCACTGATCGCATAAAACCCGTAGGCCCCAAACAAGCCAATAGATGCCAGCATGATAGGGAAGGTCATGGTGATACCGAAGTTGGCTAGCCATTGGAAAAGACCGGCAATCGCCAGCCCCGAGCCGCGCATTTGATTGGGGAACATTTCACCCAGCATGACCCACATCACCGGCCCCCACGAGGCGTTAAAAAACAGCACATAAAGGTTGGCGCACAGCAGCGCAAATACGCCCATATCACTCGATAACTGTAGGCTGCCATCCACCATCGTCGCTGTAGAAAACGCATAGGAGAGGCACGCCAGTGTCCCCGCCATGCCAACCGAACCACCCCAAAGCAGCGGCTTGCGACCAATTTTGTCGATCAGCGCAATGGCGAGCAGGCAGGCACCAATACTCACGGCGCCAGAGATCACATTGATGAGTAGCGCATCACCTTCGGAGAAACCCACTGACTGCCATAGCACTGCGCCATAGTAGAAAACGACGTTAATGCCCACCAACTGCTGGAAAACCGCCAAGCCAATACCCACCCAGACGATGCCATGTATCTTGCCCGTGGAACGGTTGATCACATCTTTCAACCGTGGCTTGTGATCTTGATCCAGAGTGGTATTAATTTCATCAATTTTGCTGCTGACATCACGCTCAGGCATTACTAACCCAAGCACACGGCGGGCTTCGCCCTGCTTACCGGTGCTGATCAGGTAGCGCGGGCTTTCAGGAATAAACAGCAATGCCACCAGGAAAACGGCAGCCGGTATCAGTTCAATCCAGAACATCCAACGCCAGGTCGCGAAGCCAAACCATAGTTCTGACATGGCCGAGCCCGCTACATAGGCCAAGACATAATTACTCAAAAATGCCATAAAAAGGCCAGAAATAATCGCCACCTGTTGAATAGTAGCTAAGCGTCCTCGGTAGGCCGATGGTGCTACCTCACTGATATAAGCCGGGGTCATGACACTGGCGGCGCCTACGGCAAGCCCACCGAGAATGCGATATATCACAAACTCCATAGAACTACCGGCAACGCCGGAGCCCCAGGCACTAATCAGGAAGAACACAGCGGCCACGATCAACAACGTACGGCGGCCAAAGCGATCCGCCAGGCGACCCGCAAAGAAAGCACCGATCGCGCAGCCCAGCAGCATCGACGCCACATTGAAACCAGTGCCTGCGCTATCGGAGTTAAAAGAGGCCTGTAGGCCATCCACCGTGCCGTTGATCACGCCACTGTCGAAACCAAACAGGAAACCGCCGATGGCGGCAATACAACAGATCACCAAGATATACGATGAGCGGCTTAGCGTTCTTTGTGTTGTCATTGTCTAGCTCCTTGGATTTGTTATTGAGCGTTGTTTTGCGTATTGGTAGTTGGAAAAATTGAAAATCGTCAGTGATATAGGGTGCTTTCGTGACGGGTTGAAGGTTGCTGCAACGCGCCATCAGGCAACCGCTTTCCATCGGCATCAAACGCGTGGAGCTGGGCCTGCTGGGGAGTGATAAAAAGCGTATCGCCATGGCTAAGATCGACATCGCCAGAGAGACGGACGGTGAGCGGGCCGGTCTGCTCGCTATCTATATAGGCGAAAGCGTCAGCACCCAGCTTCTCGATGAATCGCACACGTCCCTTCCACTCGCCCTTCTCGCGGCTCACCTCTAGATGCTCGGGCCGTATGCCTAGCGTGGTGGCACCGTAAGCCGCCGCTAGGTCACCTTCGATCAAATTCATTTTCGGCGAGCCAATAAAACCCGCCACAAACAGCGTTTCGGGGCGTTGATAAAGCGCCATGGGCTTGCCCATTTGCTCAATCTTCCCGGCGTTCATCACCACAATGCAGTCGGCCAGGGTCATCGCCTCGACCTGATCGTGGGTGACATACACCATGGTGGTTTCGAGCCGTTGATGCAGTTCGGCCAACTCGACCCGCATGCGGTTGCGTAACGAAGCGTCCAGATTAGAGAGCGGCTCGTCGAACAGAAATACGCCGGGGCTGCGCACAATGGCGCGCCCTATCGCCACCCGCTGGCGCTGCCCACCGGATAACTCCGCGGGTTTACGCTCGAGCAGATCCTCAAGATTGAGCAAGCGCGCGGCCTCGGCCACTTTGGCTTCTCGCTCTTTGCTGGGCACTTTTGCCAGCCGCATGCCGAAGTCGATATTGCGAGCGACCGTCATGTGCGGGTAAAGCGCGTAGGACTGGAAAACCATGGCAATGTCCCGGTCACTTGGCTCGGCGGTGGTAACGTCTTCCCCGCCGATAGTGATCGTGCCCTGAGTCACGGTCTCCAGGCCCGCAATCATTCGCAGCAAGGTGGATTTTCCGCAGCCCGAAGGCCCAACCAGCACGGTGAAAGAGCCATCTTCGATATGCAGATTTAAATCAGGGATTACCGTGGTTTTGCCATGAAACGTCTTTTCGATGTCGCGTAGTGTTACTTCAGCCATGAGCTTATCTCGTCTCTGAAAGAGGGGCGCGGCGATAGCAAAACGCCTGGAAATCGGCGTGGGTGCCGCGTCCACTAATGTCGTGGGCGGCCATGCCTAGAAAATTGCCGGTGAAATAACCGTGGGCACGACCGCTGCCTTCGTCGGAAAGCAGGCCAGCATCTAAGGCAGGCCCAATCGATTGCCAGGGCTGATCTCCCTGGGCATAGCGAAAGCGCAGCTCCTGGGCATGGATATCCAGCCCAAGTCGAATCGTGGCATCAGGCTCAATGCGGATGCCTTCCTCGGCGATACTCAAGTTGCCGTTTGGCCAATCATCCAGGCAACTGATAATGCTGAGCACCTTGTCGCCTGCACCGTTCAAGGTCACCGCTAAATAATGGAACTTGAAGCGGTTGTAGTAGGCGATAAGCCCGGCAAACTGCTGAATATCCTCGGGTTCAAAGGTGAGTGTCGTTTCGGCACTGCAGTGGATGCTGTCCTGACGGCGCGCCACTAGCGCCTGCTCAAACCAGGAACCTACCGATTCACGGCCAAAAAGGCGTAAGTAGCCGGGCCGTTCGGTGAGCGAAAACAGCCGTTCCGGATAGGGGGTACGCAGCCACTGAAACGCATCGGGCAGCGTTGCTGATTTGAAATCGTAGTGCTCTGCATGAGCAGGCAGCTTCTGCGTCACCCCACTCATCGCCACCTCTAACGCTGGTACATTGCCCTCATCAGCGAGCCGTAGCCAGCCATCTTCGCCCCACTCCACGCGCTGAATAGCGGTCTCGCGCCCCATCGGCGATAGCCGGGTGCCTGTCAGAGGTCTACTGCATAAATGCACCAGATAAGTGTCACCTTCAGGGGAGTCGACCAAGTCTGCATGGCCAGCCCGCTGTAGCGGGTTTTCAGGATCATGTCGACTCGTCAGAAGTGGATTGTTGGGATGTACCTCGTAAGGGCCTGTCAGCGTTTTGGAACGCGCCATGGTCACCGCATGCTGGTAACCCGTGCCGCCCTCGGCCACCAAGAGGTGGTACCAGCCATCGCGCCAGTAGAGATGCGAACCTTCTGTAAGCTTCATTTCGGTACCGGCGAAAATATTGTTGATATCGCCCTCCAAGCGTCGTTGCTCAGGATCGTACTGTTGCAGCACAATGCCGCCGAAGCGATCCCACCCTTCCCGCTGGCGATAATCCCACTGCAGGTTAATCAGCCACTTGCGGCCATCGCTGTCATGAAATAGCGAAGGGTCAAAGCCGCTCGAATTGAGATGGACCGGATCGCTCCAGGGGCCCTCTATATGCGGGGCAGTGACCAGGTAGTTATGGCCATCCTTAAAGTTACCCTCGTAACGCTTCATATCGGTGTAGACCAGCCAAAATAGGCCGTCGGCGTAACTCAAACAGGGCGCCCAGATCCCGCAGGAGTCTGGATTGCCGCGCATATCCAGCTGGCTGGCCCGGCTCAACGGCCGTGTGACCAGCTTCCAGTTAGCCAGGTCGCGGGAGTGGTGGATCTGAACGCCTGGGTACCACTCAAAGGTCGATGTGGCCAAGTAGTAGTCGTCGCCTACCCGACAAATAGAGGGGTCAGGATTGAACCCGGCCAGAATCGGGTTATGAATAACATCGTTCATTATGGATCCTCCTTTATCCCTTAACCGAGCCGCCGGTCAGGCCAGCCACGATGTACTTCTGGGCGGCGAGAAAGAAAATAACTGCCGGTATGATGGTCAAGGTCACGAAGGCTAGAATCATATTCCACTGGGTAAGGTACTCGCCCTGGAACTGCATCATGCCCAGTGGCCAGGTGTAGATAGAGCGGTCGTTGAGCACCACTAACGGCAGTAGGAAGTTGTTCCAGCTCTGCACAAACACAAACACGCCCACAGTGGCCAGAATGGGGGTCGAGAGCGGCAGCGTGAACGACCAGAAAAAGCGTAAATAGCTACACCCATCGACGTAGGCCGCTTCATACAGCTCTTTAGGCAGTTGGTCAAAGAAGGCCTTAAAGAGCAGGATGGCTAACGACAAGCCAAACGCCGTCTGGGGCAGGATCACCGCCCAATAGGTATCCAGCAGGCCCAAATCCCGCACCTTGATAAACAGCGGCAGAATGGCCGCCGCAAAGGGAAACATCAGGCCGAGCAGCAGATAGGAGAGGATCATCTTGGCGCCGAAGAAGCGGATCTGCGAAAACACATAAGCCGCTGCGGCCCCCACCACCAGGGTTAAAAACACCGTCATTAACGAGATGAAGAAAGAGTTACCCAAATAGCGCCAGAAATTGCCGTCCATCAGGATGCCGATGTAATTGCCGGCATCCCAACTATCGGGCAGCCACAGCGGATTGGTGCGCAGCTCAGAATTGCCCTTAAAGCCACCGAAGAACGCCGCTAACAGGGGCCCGATCACCACGCTCGCTACCACGATCAGAATGATCACGCGCAGGGTGTTACGGGTAGTGATACTTTTCATGCCTTACTCCCCTTGCCGGTGGTGCGTTGGTAGAAGAAGGCGATTCCGATAGCGAGCACAAACAGCACAACCGCAGCGGCGCTACCAAAGCCAATATTGAGCCGTGAGAGACCGAAGCTGTACAGGTAGGTAACGATGGTATGAGTCGAGTTAGAGGGGCCGCCGTTGGTCATCGGGATAATAATGTCGAAAATCTGTAGCGAACCGATAATGGCAAAGAAACCACTCACCACGATGGCATGCTTAATCAGCGGGATTTGTACAAAAAGCGCCACTTGGCGGGGTTTAGCCCCTTCAAGCTTGGCGGCTTCAACCAGATCCTTGGGCACGCCCTGCAGGGCGGCAATGTAGATCATCATATGGAAACCAAAGTACTTCCAAACGATCACGGTCATAATCGCCGGAAACGCCCACTGGTGGTCGGCCAGTACATATACCGACTCCTGGCCCATGGCATGCAACAGCGAACTGGTAATGCCGTAGTCGCCGTCAAAAACAAAGCTCCAGATGAGCCCCGCGGCCACTTCCGCCAAGATGTAGGGCAGGAAAAACACCAGCCTAAACAGAGTATTGGTGGGCGTTTTACGGTACACCAACAGTGCTAACCCCAGTGCCAGGGGCATCTGAATCAGTAGTGATACCAGTATCAGTTTGGCGGTATTCCACAGCGCGGTATGAAACACCGAGTGATCGAGCAGGCGCTGATAGTTTTGCGCGCCGACAAAGTCACTGGGCGCACCGTAACCATTCCAGGAAAAGCCGCTGTAATAGACGGCATCCGCTAGCGGCAGAATGACGAACAGCGAAAAAAGGATTAACGCTGGTGGAAGCAGGATCAATAGCGCGGTGAATTTACCGCTCACCAAACCTTTCTTCACCCGGTCAGCATTCCCTCTCCGCGGCACGGCGGTTCGGTCAAGCGTGGTCATGGCAAACTCCGAGCCAGAGCGTGGACGAGCACGGGTGGTATCGCGCGTGCTCTTTTAGCGGGCGGATCATCTGAACTGCCAGGCTTCTTCGACCCGGGCGGCGGCCTCTTCGGGCGTCACGACGCCTTGCGCCAAATCTCCGCTGATATCATTAATCGTCGCACCGACAGACGTACCCAGCGCTTGATCCAGAAACACCTGATGAAACTCGGATTCATCAAGAATTTCTGCAACGCGGCGAGCATAGGGCGTTTCAAGGGCTTCCGCTGAGCCCTCGGCAACCGGTACAAAGATGCCTGTCGCGGCGGCTTTACGCTGGTTGTCGGCATTGAGCAAAAAACGCAGGAAATCGACCGCTTCATCGGGCGCATCACGGGTGACAGCAAAACCGTTCATCCCGCCAAAACTCTGTGTGTTGCCCTCACCACCTTCGACCTCTGGAAAAGGGACAAACAGCAAGTCGTCATCCGGGACACCCTCTCCGCTGACTGAGCGCTGCTTGGAAGGCAGATAATCCCAGTCGCCCATCACGTGGAAGGCGGCCTCGCCATCGCCAAACATGCCGCTGGCGCGCTCGTAGGAAGTGGCCATAAAGCCGGGCTGAAAAGGGTCAAGCTCAACCAGCGACTGCAGCATCTCGCCAGCGCGTACAAAGGGCTCGCCTTCAAAGCCGCCGTTTTCACCATTTTTCGCCGCTTCGATGCCCTCGCCACCGGCCAGGCGGGTGACTAAAGAGCCCCAATAGAAATGCAGCGGCCAGCCATCCTGGCCACCAACCACCAGCGGCGTTATGCCCTCTTCCCGCAGCGCCACCACGGCGTTTTCAAAATCCTCCCAGGTCTTGATCGCGTCGACATCGACCCCTGCCTGTTCCGTCAGCGCGGTGTTTGCCCAGATACCCACCACCGTGGCGTAGAGCGGCGCGCCATAGACACGATCATCCAGGGTAAAGGCGCCTACCGCAGATTCTGGGTAGATATCCTGCCAGCCATCGCGCATCGGCTCGCTCAGGTCGCGGACAAACCCCGCATCCACCTGATCGCGCAGCCCTTCACCGCCCCAGGTGTAATAGATATCCGGGCGCTGGCTGGACTGCAGCATGGTGGGCAGGCGCGTTTTGTACGCCTCGTTGGCAAGGTATTCGAACTCGACATTAACGTCGGGGTGCTCCGCCTCATAGGCGGCAACCACTTCCTCGTAGTAGCGTTTTTCAGCGCTACTGCTTTCAATCCTTAGCACCGTCACCGTGGTATCGGCGGCTGCGGTTACTGACCCCAAAGCAGCAACAGCGGCAACAACCAGCGCTAAGTGACGAGGGCGTGAACAGGGCACGTTGTATTTGTTAGATACGTGCATGAAATTCTCCTAATGTTATTTTAAAGCTTGCTGTTGAATCATCCATCAAGCCCAGCCCGCGTCTACCGCCAACTCCTGCCCGGTGATCGCCTGGCTTTCAGAACTGGCTAAAAACAGCACTACGGGGGCAATATGCTCGGCTTCAAGGCGCATTTTTAGGCACTGACGTTGTTGAATAGCGGCTTCGTCTTCAGGGCTAATCCACTTTTCTAGCTGGCGTTCGGTTATCACCGAACCGGGCACCAGGGTATTAACGCGGATGTTATGCTCACCCACCTCCCGGGCCAGGCTGCGGGTCAGGCCGTGGGCCGCCGCTTTGGCAGTGACATAAGCGGGTAACCCACCCAGCGCCATCTGCACGCTGACCGAGCCAAAATTGATAATCGATCCCCCACCCGCCTCGATCATCTGTTCAGCCGCCGCCTGGGCGGCAAAAAACATCGGCCGCAGGTTGAGCGACATACGCTCGTCCCAATAGGCCACATCCACTTCTCGCCAGTCGTGGCGGTCGTCGCTGGCGGCGTTATTGACCAGGGTATGAATAGGCCCGATCTCCCGGCCGGTCTCGGCGATAACCTGCTGTAGGCTGGCCACATCGCGAATGTCGCAGTGGTGGTAGTGCGGTGCCTCGCCGGTCTCGGCGCGGAGCTCTTCGACCAGCGCTTCGCTGGCCTCATCGTTAATATCGACGAACACCACCCGCGCGCCCTGAAGGTGAAAGGCTCGGGTAAGCGAGGCGCCAATGCCGCTGCCGCCGCCGGTAATAAAGACCACACGCTGTTCAAGGCTTGTATAGCGCGCTGAGTGCTGATT
>Ga0110931_1000118_pt1 | contig 32554 bp, 30 predicted proteins | sample 4_EtaG_FD_79333 | JGI IMG/M metagenome (GOLD analysis project Ga0110931, IMG submission 79333) | Marine viral communities from the Subarctic Pacific Ocean - 4_ETSP_OMZ_AT15127 metaG (version 2) (version 2) | ecosystem: Environmental > Aquatic > Marine > Oceanic | place: Pacific Ocean | collected... | reverse complement strand
GTTTTATTTATCATCACATCAATAACTTATTGAAATTGTCAGGCACCGCCTGATTTTCCCCTGTTTATACGTCAAGAGGTGCTCCAATGCCTATCAGTGTTTTCGACCTTTTTAAGATTGGAGTAGGCCCCTCCAGTTCCCATACCGTCGGGCCCATGCAGGCGGCTTTTAAGTATGTCACAACCCTGCGCGAAAACAGCCAGCTCGATGAGGTAGGACATCTTGAAGTCCATCTTTATGGCTCGTTATCCGCCACGGGTATCGGGCATGCCACCGATAACGCAATTATTATGGGATTGATGGGTGAACGCCCTAGCACAATAGATCCCTCGATTATTGAGCCAGCCATCGAGGCGCTTAAAGAGAGCCAATCATTACAGCTTGGTCGACAAAAAGAAGTTAAATTTGTTTGGGATAGAGACCTCTATTTTCATGAAGAGAGCTTGCCACATCACCCTAATGCCATGAAGCTGGCGGCTTTTACGCATCAGGGCGACTTGGTGTATGAAAATACCTATTACTCGGTGGGCGGCGGCTTCGTGGTTGAACAGGCCCAGGTGGATATGCCACTGGACGATTTGGGTGGCGTTACCATTCCTTACAACTTCGATACGGCAGACGAGCTCTTGGCGCTATGTAAAAAAGAGCAGCTAAGTGTCAGCCGGCTGATGCTGGAAAATGAGAAAGTCTGGCGGACGGAGGAGGAGGTCAGAAACGAACTGTGGCGTATCTGGAAAGTGATGTGTGAATGCATCGACAATGGATTAACCCACGAAGGGGTATTGCCGGGGGGGTTAAACGTTAAGCGCAGGGCTAAGCTGCTTCACCAGCATCTTCAAGCGGCAGAGCAGAACGATTGCCTGATCGCCTCAACGTTCTCAGCGATGGAGTGGGTGAACATTTTTGCCCTCGCCGTTAACGAAGAGAATGCCGCAGGGGGGCGCATGGTCACGGCGCCCACCAATGGCGCTGCGGGCATCATCCCCGCCGTCTTACACTACTATATGAAGTTTCAGCCCAATGCCTGTGAGAAAAACGTGGTGGATTTTTTGCTGGCGGCAGGCGCCATTGGCATTCTGTGTAAGAAAAATGCTTCGATCTCCGGAGCCGAAGTGGGCTGCCAGGGGGAGGTTGGATCAGCTTGTGCCATGGCAGCCGCTGGCTTGGCTGATGTGATGGGGGGCACTCCCGAACAAGTAGAGCATGCGGCCGAAATCGGCTTGGAGCACAATTTAGGATTAACCTGTGACCCCGTTGGAGGGTTGGTTCAAGTCCCTTGTATTGAGCGCAACGCTATCGCCACGGTAAAGGCGATCAATGCCGCTCAGATGGCACTGCGTGGCGATGGCACTCACTTTATATCGCTAGATAAAGTGATTCGTACCATGCGCGATACCGGCAGGGACATGCTGGATAAGTACAAAGAGACATCCAAAGGTGGATTAGCGGTAAATGCCATTGAGTGCTAAACAGCGTCGGCTGAAGTAGATGTAAATGCTGGATCCTTGCTGAGAAAGGGTTCAGCATTCTCTTTTTGAGCTATAGGTGCAAAAGAGGTCGTTAGCTGGTCAATCCCGCCATTCCCATCACAAACTTAAGTCCCAATGAAATCAGCAAGAGAACACCCACACTCGAAAGCCAGATGGTGACTAACCAGCCCAGGCGCTTGGCGAGAGGCTTCATTGTCTTACTCCTCAATACACAGGGGATAGGGGGTTAATGATAAGCATCGCCAGGATTCACCTTGCCGCGAAAGACGTAGTAACTCCAGGCGGTGTACATCAAGATAATCGGCAGAATAAACAGCGTGCCTACTAAGGCAAAGCCTTGGCTTTGGGCGGGGGCGGCGACCTGCCAGATAGACGCATCGGGCGGTATAATCGTTGGCCACAGGCTAATGCCCAGACCGCTGTAGCCTAAAAATACCAGTGCCAAGACCAACACAAAGGGCAGGGCGGTGTCTTGAAAGGCGATAGCACGCCATAGCCACCAACCTACCAGCATGACTAACAGCGGTACCGGTAAAAACCACAGCAGGTTGGGTAGCGAAAACCAGCGGGCGGCAATATTCGGGTAAGCCAGCGGTGTCCATACACTGACCAGGGCGATCATCACCAGCAGCCCGAGCATCAACGGTTTGGTGATCCGGTACATCCGCTGTTGCAGGGCGCCTTCGGTTTTCATTATCAGCCAGGTGCTGCCCAGCAGCGCATAGGCAAATAGTAGACCAACGCCGCAAAGCAGCGAAAAAGGCGTGAGCCAGTCCAGCGACCCACCGCTAAAACGAACGCCATCAAAAGCGATACCCTGAATATAGCCGCCCAAGGCAACGCCCTGTGCAGCAGTCGCCATCAGCGAGCCGCCAATAAAGGCTTTGTCCCACACATGGCGCCGCTCGGGGGATGCTTTGAAGCGAAACTCAAAGGCGACGCCACGAAAAATCAGCCCCAACAGCATCACGATTAGCGGAATGGCCAGCGCTTCCAGCACCACTGCGTAAGCGAGGGGAAAGGCGGCGAATAACCCCGCACCGCCAAGCACCAGCCAGGTTTCGTTGCCGTCCCACACCGGGGCAACAGTATTCATCATAATGTCGCGCTCCTGCTCGTCATGCACGCGCAGAAAAAGCAGGCCAATACCTAAGTCAAAACCATCCATGACTACATACATCATCAAACCAAACAGGATGATAACGGCCCAGGTGAGCGATAGATCGATTCCCATAATGCACCCCTCATAACTATTAGCGAATTGTTAGTGAGCCGTCAGCGTCTCGTTAGCCGCCGAGAGAGGCCGGGCGGGTGTGCGGTGATGGCCTGGGCCACCTAAGGCGGGCGCAGAGGGATCGCCTGGGCCTTTGTTCACCAGGTGCATCATGTAGATAACGCCGGTACCGAAGACCGCCAGATAAACCACCACAAAGGCGGTTAAGCTAATGCTGAGGTGGAGGGCGCTGTGTGCTGAAGCGGCATCGGCGGTTCTTAATAACCCATAAACCACCCAGGGCTGGCGGCCCACTTCGGTGGTAAACCAGCCCGCCAGCAGTGCCACTAGCCCTGCTGGCCCCATGCATAACGTGAAGAGTAGAAAGCGGCGAGACTCAAATAGCCGCCTTTTGACGCGCAGAGTATTGCCCACGATGGCAAGCACAATCATCAACACCCCCAGCCCCACCATCAGCCGGAAGCTCCAGAACACGATGGTCGAGTTGGGGCGATCTTCTGGGGCGAACTCCTTAAGCGCGGGAATTTGTTCGGTCAGGCTGTGCTGTAATAGCAAGCTGCCCAGCACGGGGATTTCCAACTTGAAACGGGTCTCTTCACCCGCCATATCGGGCCAGCCGAATAGAATGAGCGGAGTAGGTTCACCGCTGCTGTTATCCCAATGCCCTTCGATAGCGGCGATCTTGGCAGGCTGGTGCTCCAGGGTGTTAAGGCCGTGCAAGTCACCCACTACGGCCTGCAGTGGAGCAGTGATCGCTAGCATGAGCAATGCCATGGAGAGCATGGTGCGCACTTCAGGCGACGGTCTGCCTCTTAGCAACAGCCAGGCAGCAGAGGCCGCGACAAACAGCGCCGTGCTTAAAAAGGCCGCTAGCGCCATATGGGCCAGGCGATAGGGGAAAGACGGATTGAAGACAATCTTCATCCAATCAACGGGGATCACCACACCGTTGACGATGTCGTGGCCTTGCGGGGTTTGCATCCAGCTATTGGAAGAGAGAATCCAAAACATCGACACGAGGGTGCCGAGTGCGACCATGCAGGTCGCAAAAAAGTGCAGGCCTCGGCCGACCCGCTCCCAGCCAAAGAGCATGACGCCCAGAAAACCGGCTTCCAAAAAGAAGGCCGTGAGCACTTCGTAGGTGAGCAGAGGCCCCGTGACGCTGCCCGCAAAGGCGGAAAAGCCGCTCCAGTGAGTACCGAACTGGTACGCCATCACAATGCCCGAGACCACGCCCATGGCAAAATTGACGGCAAATATTTTTGACCAGAAGTGGTAAAGGTGACGATAGGTATCCCGCTGGGTCTTTAACCATAGCCCTTCCAACACGGCCAGGTAGCTGGCTAAACCGATGGTGATGGCGGGAAAAATAATATGAAAGGAGATGGTAAAGGCAAACTGCACCCTGGCCAGATCAATGGCCGCGATTCCGAACATGGCGCTTCCTCCGCTGACAGCCACTGTCTTAACTAAATAGTGGGCCGGTATAGCCGCTGTGTGGCTTCATCGGAACAGTCTATCTTTCGCTGTGTTTCATAACAGACTCAGTTTTTCACTAAAAAACCGGATCAGTCGAAAGGAGATGGCGTTTGGAGTACCCGCTAAAAGAGGCTTAATAACCTGCCTAGTGTTTCCATGCCGCGCTCACTGCTAGGTGTCCAGGGGTGGCCGTAACTCAGGCGCACGCAGTGGCGAAACTGCTGGGTCGCGGAAAAGATCGGGCCCGGCGCTAAGCTAACGCCATGGTCGAGCGCCGTATTGAATAGCCGCAACGAATCTACCTGCTCGGGAAACTCCACCCATAAAAAGTAGCCGCCCGCCGGACGGGTGATGCGAGTATTGGCAGGAAAGTAGCGATCTGCTGCTGCCAGCATGCTGCCTTGTTGGGCTTCCAGGGCATGGCGGAGCTTGCGCAAATGGCGGTCATAACCGCCATGCTGCAAGTAGTCAGCGATGGCTGCCTGAGCGGGCACGGAAGGCGAAATCGTCGTCATTAGCTTTAGCCGCGAGATGGCCTGAGCATAGCGACCGCCCGCTACCCAGCCTACCCGGTAGCCCGGCGCTAAGCACTTTGAGAAAGAGCTGCAGTGGATGACCAAACCCTCATCATCGAAGGCTTTGACTGGCGCGGGTGGCGTGCTGCCAAAGTACAGCTCGGCATACACATCATCCTCTAGCATCGGAACTTGGTGCTGTTTTAACAGCTGATAAAGCGCTTGTTTGCGCTCTTTACTCAGGCTGGCGCCGATTGGGTTTTGCAGATGGCTCATAAACCAGCAGGCTTTGATGGGCAGCGTCTCCAGTCGCTCTGCCAGTACCTCCAGGTCGATGCCCTCCCGTGGGTGAACGGGTATCTCCACCGCGCGCAGTTTCAAGCGCTCCAACACTTGCAGGCTGGCATAAAACGCTGGGGACTCGATCGCCACCAGGTCGCCCGGCTGGGTAACGCACTGCAGGGCTAGATTAAGACCCTCCATCGCGCCGTTGGTAATTACCAGCTCTTCCATCGGCAGTTGAATGCCGCCCAGCATGTAGCGCAGGGCAATTTGCCGACACAGATCGGTATGCCCGGTGGTCATGTCAGCCACCACCTGCTGGGGCGAAAGCGCCCGCAGCCCCCGGGTCATACTGATACTCAAGCGCGAAAGCGGAAACAGCTCAGGACTAGGAAAGGCCGATCCAAAGGGCACCGTTCGGTCATCCTGAAGCGAGCCAAGCACCGAGAACACCAACTCGCTGACTTCTACTTCTGCTGGGTCGGTGGGCTGCAGCGTTACACGCGGTTCGTCCAGCAGACGCCGGGCGTGTTCACGCACAAAATACCCCGAGCGTGCCCTTGCGGTGATAAGCCCACGGTTCTCAAGTAAATAGTAAGCCTGGAACACCGTAGAAGGGCTAATGCCGTGATGGCGGCTAGCCTGGCGCACCGAGGGAATTCGTTCCCCTGGGCCAAGCACACCTTGGCGAATCAGCGTCGCTATCTCATCGGCAAACTGTTCGTAGCGTTTCATGGGATAAACCGTCGGTGCATTGAGTAAAACGCCCGAATGCTCCATCACAGTGTTAGCTGGCACAGCGCGCCTCTCTGCTGATAGAAAGCACCACTGTGCCGCATGTGCGAAGCGTAAAACAGGCTCAAATATAGTAATAAACAGCATATCAGAAAGCAGCTGTATGAGAGGCTAGTGCTAACTGATACGCCTTATTTCTCTAAAACTGCATCTGTTTGTGCCATCCCTGTATGAGCATAGTAGCGGCTAACTTAAAAGTCGCGCCTTCTAACAAATGCTTAATCATCTACCTCGCGACGCCCCTCGACCGCATAAACCTCCATTCTCTCTTTTTTGGATATCGGTATGACGCAACGCATTCCACTGCAAGACCTGACTACCGAGGCGGCGGTTGAACACCATACGCCTCCGTCTAAGTCGCCCAACTCTCGTCCTCCCAGTAGCAAGCCACCGAAGCTCGGGCATATTTATGTGCGAGAAATAAGCGGCTTTTTTCAGCGTATCCGGCGCTTTTCTAACTGGCTGTTGATGGCGCTCTATTTCGGCTTACCGTGGATCAATTGGGGTGATCGGCCGCTAGTGTGGTTTGACCTCTCAGCCCAGGAATTTCACCTGTTTGCGGCGACGTTTTACCCACAGGACTTTATCTTGCTCACCTGGATTCTGGTGCTGTGCGCCTTTGGTCTGTTTTTGATCACGGTGGTGGCTGGGCGAGTGTGGTGTGGCTACAGCTGCCCGCAAAGCGTGTGGACGTTTCTGTTTATCTGGTTCGAGCATCGCCTGGAGGGGCCACGGCACCGGCGCATTCGGCTTGATAAAGCACCGCGTAGTTTGGATACGCTATGGCGAAAAACCGCCAAACATGCGGCTTGGCTGCTGATTGCGTTGGCAACGGGAATAGCCTTCGTTGGTTACTTCACGCCGATAAGAGCGTTAGTGGTGGATATGTTTACCCTGGACATGCACCCTTTAGAGCTGTTCTGGATCGGTTTCTTTACCCTGTTTACCTACTTGAATGCCGGTTGGCTCCGCCATCAGGTATGCCTGCATATGTGTCCCTATGCGCGCTTTCAGTCAGCGATGTTCGATGCTAATACGCTGATTGTTTCCTACGACGCTGCCCGTGGTGAGCCGCGCCGTCACCATTCTCAAAAGGGTGTTGAGGCAACTCGAATCGGTGACTGTATCGACTGTGAACTCTGCGTTCAGGTATGCCCCACCGGTATCGATATTCGTGACGGGCTGCAATACGAGTGTATTGGCTGTGCGGCGTGTATCGATGCCTGCGACAGCGTTATGGCGCGGATTGATAAACCGCTGGGCCTGATTCGTTACACCACCGAGCGTGTTCTGGAAGGTAAAGCGACCCGTTTTTGGCGCCCCCAGCTGTTGGCTTATACGGCGGCGTTATTCTCCATGGTGGTACTGTTAGTCGGTTTCTTGAACGCCCGGGTGCCCATTGATGTAGAGATTGCCCGCGACCGTCAGGCATTGTTTGAAAGCACGGTAGAGGGTCGCATTATCAATTACTACAACGTGACGCTGCGCAATCAAGATGGCCAAACCCATCATTACGCGGTATCAGCCTCGGGGTTGCCAGGGCTTCGTCTGCAGGGAGTGGATACCTTAGAGGTGGCGGCGTTTGAAACACGCAGCCTGCGTCTAGCACTCACCGCCGATGCGGACAATCTTTCACAACCTAGCCATCCCATCGAACTGCGCTTTATCGCATTAGATAACCCTTCCATCACGAAGGTCAGTGAAACACGTTTCCTGGGGCCTTCAGGGGAGTAGTGGGTACGGGTAGCCACGATCTAAAAAGCGAAAAAACCTGCGATCAAAGCGAGTAACGATGCAGTAACACTCTGATAGCAGCCCAATGGCTAGTGTGAACCGCGTCAGGCTGACGCTTGCTCCGAGAGCGGTTGTAACGCCGCATCCTGTTGTCGCTGATAAGCTTTGATGCGTTCAACCAAGTATTCAGCGTCAGCCGCCACCCCAGAGAACCTCCCAGAGCCCCAGGTATGCAGCCATGGCAGGCCAATAAAGTAGAGGCCGGGCTGTTGGGTGACACCGCGTTTGTGTATGGGATGGCCCTGACCATTGAATACCGAAGCATCAAGCCAGTGAAAGTCAGGGCGAAAGCCGATGCACCAGATAACGGCGCTAATCCCTGCGTCGACCAGATTTAGCTCGGAACGCTCTTGGTTCGGTTCCCAGCATGGCGTGTACTCGGACGCTGGTGGGGCCTCGATACCCTGGGAGGCGATATAGGCATCAATTCGCTGGTTTATGTTGCAGTAAACACTGTCGGCATGATCGAGGTTGGCTTGCAAATTATCGCGAAAGATAAAGTCCCCATTGCGGTACTCTTCTAATAGCCCGAATAGCTCCATACCTTCGAGAGCGAACTTGCGCAGGTCGATCTCCCGGCCCCCGTCACGTCCTGTGACATAGTGGTTGGTGTTATCTCTTACTCCCTCACGTAATGGGTGCTGATCGACCGACATCTCGTAGTAGCCCATTTCATCAAGCCATTCGACAACATCTTTGCCGCGATATTGACGCGCCACGCGCGGGGCATCACCAGTGGCGAGGAAGACTTTTCGCCCAGCAATGTGCAGGTCTTCGGCAATCTGGGCGCCAGATTGGCCGGAGCCCACCACCAACACCGCCCCCTCGGGTAACTGTTCAGGGCTTCGGTATTCCGCGGAATGTAGCTGGAACAACCGATCGGGCAATCGCTCTGCCATACGTGGAATGATAGGGAGATGATAACCGCCGGAGGCCACCACGATCTGATCCGCGCTAAACTCACCCGCGGAACTCTTCACTGCGTACTTCCCGTTGCTATTCAGACTGACGCGATTAACGGCAACGCCTTCGAGGGCGGGAGGCTGAACCTTGGTGGCAAAGCGGTCAAGGTAAGCGACGACGTCGTCTCGTTTCATAAAGCCTTTAGGATCATCCCCGTCGTAGGGATGATCGGGTAGCTGGCACTGCCAATTCGGCGTCACTAAGGTGAATGAATCCCAACGCGCTGTCTGCCAGCTATGCATTAAGCTGTGTTTCTCTATAACGAGATGGCCGATTGCCTGTTGTTGAAGGTAGTGGCTGACGGATAGCCCCGCCTGACCGCCACCGATGATAATGGCAGAATAGTGCTTACGTAGGTCTTTCATATCGCTCTCTCTTTGCAACGATTGATGAGATGTTTGATGGGCTAGTCGATGCGGATAATTTCGACCATGTCCTGCGGATTATTGCCAAACTGCTGGGCTTTGGCCTTGATGACCGTCGACTGATCAATGGCACTGGAGCAGAAGAAGCCGAATTTTTGTTCGATGCGCTGGCTGGCCGCCTCTAAGGCTGTGTCGGCGCGCTCCACAAAAGCATCGACGCTGAGACGCTCGCCGACCTGGAAGTACTCCTTTACGACGGTAGAGGGTGAGTAACACTGGTCTTCGCTGCCATCTGGCCAGCGAACGTGGAAGTGTATGGCTGGCATGCTCAAAGCTCCTGTTGGGGAATGGGCATTTGGGGGCGACTCAGTCCGGTTAATGGAGTCGTTGCAAGGTCATGGAACAACTGGCGATCATTGTCGGTTTCTACCCAGAGCTGAGGTGAGGAAACGATCTCGCCGATCTGCGCGGCGGCGATGCCACGGGCACGGAAGCGCTCTAGCAGCATGGGAAGGTGCTCATTATCCGTGGTGAGCAGGTAACCGAAGCTAGGGAAGGTGCATAACCAGTCTTCCCAAGTGACTTTCTCGGGTTTCGGGATGGCGTCAAGGTTAATGCTCACACCTACATCAGCGCTCTCCATGAGCATTAAGGTGGTACCGAGGAGACCGGCCTGGCTGATATCTTTGGCTGCGATAGCCAAGCCCGCTTCAGCAATACAGGGAAGCAGTTCGATGTCGTCACGCAAACGCTCAGCGGGCGCCGTTGTGGCCGCGTTCCAATTCAGATAGGGCGCTTGATAGGCGCCGCGCAGGTCGATAGCCGCCACTAATAGCTGCCCAGGCCGCGCCGCAAAACTGCTCAGCAGGCATTGGGCTCGACCCAGGATGCCGACCGCCAATTGCGGCTGATTGGAGCGAAGGTTGGTGTGGCCACCGACGATGGGAATGCGGAAGGTGTCGGCGGCCTCACGCATGCCTTTGGCAATTAGTTCAGCGCTTTCTGGGTCATGGCTCCATAGAGCATTGACGATTGCCTGGGGCCGCCCGCCCATTGCGGCGATATCACTGACGTTAACCATCACCGAACACCAGCCAGCAAACCAAGGATCCTCGGCGACGAAGGCGGTAAGTAGCCCTTCCATCGCCAACAGTGTGTAGCCTTCGCCGCTGGGAATGGCCGCGGTATCGTCGCCGTTGGGATGCCAGCCATCGGGCAGTGCTGTCAGGTTGGGAGCGATCCGCGCGATATCGGCCTTATGGGCAAGACCACTATAATCGTGCACTTTCTGGAGCAGTTCTGTTAGGTCGAATCGTTGCTTTTGGCTCATGATGCTTGTCTCAGTGCGGGGGCTGAAAGGATCTTAAGCAGCCCAGGCGCCAGCTCAGCGAGAGGTTGGCGTTGACGCCCAGGCACAACAAAGCCGCTAAGAGGAGAGTGGCAAGGGGGGTAGTGGGTAAGGTCGGCCTCCATGACGACATGAGGTCGATCAAGGATTAACTCCTCTCCAATGCTTCGCCAGTGCAACTGTTGGAAAAGAGCCTCATTCTGGGCCTGTACCCGGGCCAAAAAGCGTTGGCAGCCCAATGCATGAGCGCTGGAGACGGCCAGCCGAATCAGCGTGGAGCCTAGGCGGCCTTGGGCGCGGAAGGCTGGGTCAACAGCAAGACGCGAACCATGCCAGAGTCCAGGTTCTGATTCGTGAATACGCACTGTCCCCACCACTTGCTCATACCATCCTCCTGTGCACCCTAAAGCGACGAGTAGGTGGGCTGATTCATCGATGGCATCTCGGTCGTCCTGATCAAATATTGCCTGCTCATCGCAGAAAACGCGCCGCCGCAATGCCATTGCTTCATCGGTTTCCCAAGGCAGGCTTGCCCACTTGATCCGGTAGTTGGAATAGGCCGAATAGGCGTCGGATGTTGACATCATCGGGCACTCCTCTATTAAGCGTTTCGCGTGCTGTTAGCGCTCGTACTCAGACAACGTTGAACAGGCACCGCAACGCCCGCAGCCCGCTTTGATATCGCTAGAGCGCAACGCTGCGAGCTTGAGACGTCTGCCCAACGGCGCCAGGATCGACTCCATAAAGTCGGCGCTGGGCGGCTTATGATCTTCTAATGGCGTGCCGTTAATCGGCACGAACGGCACTACAAAGGGATAAACGCCGATTTCGATTAGGTGTTGGCAGGTTTCCAGAATGGCCTCGCGGGTATCCCCGAGCCCGGCAAGAATATAAGTGCTGACTTGCCCGCGGCCAAAGACGTCAACAGCATCGCGAAACGCCTGCATATACTCTTCGATGCCAACCTCTGCCTTGCCTGGCATTAGCGTTTTTCTTAGCGAAGGTGTGACCACTTCGAGATGCATGCCCAGGCTGTCAATGCCAGCTTCCTTCATGCGGGCATACCAAACGGGATCCTTCGGTGGTTCGCACTGCCCTTGCAGCGGAAGATCCACGGCCGCTTTGATGGCCCTGGCACTTTCGCAAAGGACGCTGGCTCCTCGGTCAGACGTGGCTGGCGTTCCGGTAGTCATGACCATATGTTTGACACCGTCGAGCTCGACAGCGGCCTTAGCCACCTCGGCCAGTTGGTCTGGGGACTTATGCGCAATGGTGCGCCCGGCTTGGAGTGATTGACCAATCGAGCAGAATTTGCAGGCTTTGCGCCTGCTCTCATAGCGGATGCATGTTTGCAGTACCGTCGTGGCCAGTACATCGCGGCTATGCAAGGTGGCGATATGCGTGTAGGGGACGCCGTCAGCGGTTTGCAGGTCGTAGAAGTGGGGCGTATCTGCAAAGGTAATATCGGCCATAGGAATCGTGTTTTCAGTCAGCCTATGCCCTTCATCACCTGACACTACGCTAAACGGTGAACGCCATGCCGACTGGGTATAGACGGGCACCATCATAGTGATTCCATCGATGGTTATTGCCTGATGGTCAGAAGGGCCAGCGCCGCCCCGTCGGCTGACATGCTCTTGTGATGCATCCTGCAGGCGTACGCCATGGGTTTGAAGTTCGGTGAACAAGCGTGAGCGATCGGCGAGCTTACTCATCTTCATCTCCTTGGGCATTATGGCCCTGAGCGGAAGTGGCCAGTGGCTGGCAGCAGTGGGCGGGCATATCGTTAATGGCTAAGCTCAACAGTTCAGGGCGCGCATAGTGGCCCACCGAATCCATCATTCGCTTACGCTTGGTAATCAGGGCGAAATCCAGGTCGGCAATAACGATGCCTTCTCCTTTGCGCAGCGGCTCGGCCAAGTGCTTACCTTCTGGCGAGATAATGGCGGTGTTACAGCCATCACGCAGAGCACGTTGTAGCGTGGTGTCGGGGGTAATGGATTCGATTTGGGAGTCGGTTAGCCAGCCGGTGGCGTTAACCACGAAACAGCCCGCTTCAAGGGCGTGATGACGGATGGTTACTTCAATTTGATCCGCAAAGACTGGGCCGACCAGCGAGCCAGGAAACTGGCTGCAGTGGATCTGCTCGTGCTGGGTCATCAGGGCATAACGTGCCAACGGATTGTAGTGCTCCCAGCAGGCCAGGGCGCCAACACGGCCCACGGCGCTATCCACCACCTTCAAGCCCGAGGCATCGCCCTGGCCCCAAATCATGCGTTCGTGGTAGGTCGGCGTGAGCTTTCGGCGTTTCAGCAACAGACGCCCGTCGCTATCAAAGATCAGTTGAGTATTGTAGAGGGTGCCATGATCACGCTCATTAACGCCAAGCACGACGACGATGCTCAGGGTGCGAGCGCGCTCAGCGACAGCATCAGTGATCGGGCCTGGTACCACCACGGCCTGTTCATACAGCCGGAAGTGCTCGGCGCCACAGGCCACGGCGGGGTAGACAAATGAAAAGTACGGATAGTAGGGAACGAAGGTTTCGGGGAACACGATCAGCTCAGCCCCCTTGCTGGCCGCTTCGTCGATTGCATCCAGTACCTTGACCAGCGTGCCGCCAACACTCTCAAGATCGGGAGAAAGCTGAGCGGCAGCGGCCCGCACTATGGTCGTTCCTGTCATGTTTGCTTGTGCCATGACCGCTGCTCCCCTTAGACCGTCCAGGTATCGATGATCAGTGCATCGTCGCGCACGTGAAGCAGCTTGAGGTCAAGCACATCCAGTGGATTGATCGCGCGGATGCCCTCAATGAGTGACGGTTCGCCATGACCATAGAGTGCTTGAAGAGCAAAGCGGCAGGCGTAGACCTTGCCTCCCTCGGCCATAAACTTGGTCAACTGATTGTTGAAATTCATGTGGCCGGGAAACGCTTCATCGCCCAGGGTCGGGAAGCCACGCTGGACACCCAAAGTGACGCCAGGGCCATACAGTAAGATGGAGGTTTCAAAGCCTTTACGCAGCAAACGCGTTGCCTGCAGCATATTCACGAAGCCGATCGACCCCTCAAAGGCAACCGTATGAAAAGTTACCAGGGCTTTTTCGCCTGGTTTCGCTTTTACGTCTTCAAAAACCTTCTCTTCGTAGTCGACCAGAAAATCGCCTTTCTTGTTGAGTGGTTGCGTCACTGTAGGCATGTCTAAGCTCCGTTTATTGCGAGTGGGAGAGTCGTTAACCGCCGTGCTTACACAAGCGGTACGATCAATACGGAGCAATCGACGTGCCAATTGATATGCTTATTGATCCAATCAATTGTCGATCATGTAGGTCGCTCTAAGCCTAAAAATTGACCAAATTTTTAGGCTAAAAAAATAATAAAAGGCTAATGTTTCAAAAAAACTGTGTTTTTCACCTTATTTGTGCAATAAAAGTGTGTTTTGCACCATTAAGTACATATGCAATCAATTTTTTATTTGTGCAATCTTTAGCCCATCAGTGATAAGTTTTGGTCGATAAGAAGAGTAGGTAACAATGTTTATTTAACGACGGGGAAGATATGCATACATCTGAGCTGGAACGCTGGCGAAAACGTTTAGACAAGGAGGTCAGCCAGCCAGCTTATCGTCTGGTCGCTGAATTGATTGCTGAAGATATCGGTAGTGGTCGGCTGCAGCCCCGCGAGCGACTGCCCCCGCTGAGAGAACTGGCGGGGGCTTTGAGTATCAATTACACGACGGCGGCGCGTGCCTATAACGAAGCTAAGCTGCGAGGCTTGATTGACTCGCATCCGGGCTCGGGCACTTTTATTAAAGGTAAGGCAGTGTCAGTGAAGCCGAGCAGTGGTTATGAGATGACCATGAACCTAATGATTGAGCCCGCGATACCGACGTTGATTGAACGAGTACGCGATAGCGCTATCTCGGTGTTGGCCCAGCGTGATCTTTACTCACTGCTGCGTTATCAAACCTTTGGTGGCAGCCATCATGACCGTGTGGCTGCGCTCCAATGGCTGGATCGGCGGCTGGACAACACGACACTGGAACAGGTCTTGATATGCCCAGGTATTCACAGCAGCCTGGTTGGGCTACTGATGCAGTTGGTAGCCCCAGGTCAGCTAATCTGTGTCGAAAGCCTGGTCTACCCCGGCCTAAAGGCTATCGCGGCTCAGCTCGGGCTGACCCTGCATTCATTGGAGCGTGACTCCGATGGCCCCCTTGTTCGCTCCTTCGAGGATATCTGTAAGCAGGGTCAAGTGGCCGTTTTGTATATTAATCCCACCATCCAAAACCCCACGACGACGACTATTCCCTTGGGGCGTCGTGAAGCGTTGGCCGATGTTGCCTTGCGCTATAGCATCCCGATTATTGAAGATGATGCTTACACCATGCTCAGCGAAGAGAAGATCGTCCCTATTGCTAACTTGGCCCCTGAGCTCACTTACTATCTGACGGGGACTGCCAAGTGTTTCGGTCCCGGTTTGCGATCAGGATTCCTACACGCCCCCACCAAGCGACAGGCGCAGAGAACCGCTGGCGCGCTTCGAGCCACCTCGGTGATGTCCAGCCCGCTGATTGATGCCCTGGTCACCGAGTGGATAACCGATGGGACGGCGGATGCCATGCTTAAAGCGATCCGTATCGAGGCCATTGCCCGCCTTGAAATAGCCGAGAAGATTCTGGGACGTCAGCGCATCGTGTCTGCCAAAGGTGCTTTCCACCTATGGCTTAAGCTGCCCAAGCACTCTGGCTGGAACCCTTCAGAGCTGGCGGTGCAATTACGTTCACATGGCGTTAGTGCGGTTGCCAGCGCTGCTTTTAGTACCGACAACCATCCCCCTGAAGCTCTGCGCTTGTGCTTCGGTGGTCAACTGACAAGAGAGGACTGGGAGGAAAGGCTGCATTATGTGGCGGATATCATCGACCAACCTGCCTATCTGTCATCTCTGACGATGTAACCTTGGTCAACTGTCCTAGTGACGGTTTGGTATTGATTAGCCAGACGAATAGCAAAAGTGGTTTAACGCCCATTATCTTCGGCGATGAATGACAGGAGTCCTCATCTCCCTGGTTTAATGCACGCTGTGGGGCACTACCACGGTGTGGGAATTTGCGATCCGTAGTCTGATCCGGCTTTTTTGAGGCTTTCTGAGCCTGTACTTGTCAGCTGTGCGCAGGCATAGTCTTTAAGTTAGTTTGAACGCTAACAAAGCTGTTTTTCGCCTAGCAGGTTCGGTTTTGTTTAGGAGGTGTCTGTTAATATGTTGATATACATTGTCTTTTTTATGATTTTTGTGGGTGTGACCGTTGCTTTATATCAGGTATACGAAATTCATTACAATATAAACGTCGGCAATGATAAGAAGTTGTCGAAGGCCGATAAAAACCGCTTAAAAACGCTTTCTGACCAAGCTAAAACCGCTCAACAAAACCATGCGTGGGCAGATTTCGATCAAGTGGCGGCCAATGCCTTGGGTGCTGAATTCAATCGGGATATCGCCTTGGCAGCGTTTTCTGAAGAGGAGGCAGGCAGCTATGCAATCCCCTTACTGCGGCGTAAAAAAAGATTGAGCTTTAACGGCGTTAGAGAAGGTGCAGAGCGACAGCGCATAGAAGTACGCCATTTACCGTTTTGGAAAACAACGCTGCCACATATCAATATACGAGCAGCGTTGATTGCCCTGGTGATTGTTAATTGTTTCCTGGTTCAGCTATTAGCGGCCATGACTGTCTACACGATTAGCTATCCGATATCGACTCCTTTTCTGGCCTGGCTTAACGACCCCCTGATCATCATGCTGGTTATTTATGCCTTTATCTTTATGTCGCTGCTTGTTTCAAAGTTTGATAGGTATATGCACGACCTTTATCAACTTGGAAAGCTGTTTAAGAAAAAAGCTGTTTAGGCATCGGTGCAGCGCGCAATCTCATTAGCCAGCTGTTCCAGTAGCGCATCGTAAAGACCAGCATCCAGCGTCAGACCCACGCCCAAGGGATCCATGACGCCGATATAAGCCGACGTATCCCCAAACACGTTATGGACCATCTGCGGATTGAACTGAGGTTCACTGAAAACGCACTGGATATTTTCGTCATTCACCAGCGTTTGCAGTTCCTCAATACGTGCCGGGCTGGGTGACGATGCGTCGCCGATGGAAATAGCCCCGGCCGCTTGGACGTTAAAGGCCTCCTCGAAATACTGGTAAGCATCATGGAAAACAATAAAGCGGGTGTCGGCGCTGTTGGCCAAACGATCCTGAATATGTTCCTGAAGGCTGGTTAAGTCCTCTTTCCCTTGGGCGGCGTTGTCGCGATAGTACGCTGCGTTATCAGGGTCGATCTCACTTAACTGCTCGGCGATGGCATCCAGCCAACGGCGGGCATTGACAGGATCCAGCCAGGCATGGGGGTTCATGCCGGTATGGCTGTGATTATGACCGTGGTGTTCATGATCGCCATGATCATGCTCATGATGGTCGTGGTCGTGGTCGTGGTCGTGGTCGTGGTCATGATCATGGTGCCCGTGACCGTGTTCATCCCCATCGTTGAGCGCAAAGGTCGCGCCTTCGCGGTATTCCAATGTGGTGATGCCAGGCACATCCATTAGCTCAAGGTGGCGTGCATCACCCGCCAGGCTGTCGATGGCGCCGGATAGCCAGGGCGTCAGCGCGTCGCTTACCCATACCACCAGGTCCGCATCATCGAGGGATTGTGCTTCAGAAGGGCGTAGCGAATAACCATGCGGCGAAGCACCGGGCTGAATAAACAGCTCAGGATCGCCGCGCTCCCCCATCACCTTAGCGACAAGCGAATACACCGGCGGAATATCCACCGCCACATGCGGCACTTCTGCGGCGGCAACCAGCGGGAAAGCCGCTAATAGCGGCCAAGACAAACGAGCTAAACGGTTATTCATCAGGGTTCTCCTCATCATCAACTATGGCTTTTCTGGGTTCGAACATAGGCATCGACACTCGCCTATGCGATATAGACATGTTATAACATAACAAATACAGAAAAGACGACCTTCAATTATGCGGCTTGCTCAGCCTCCTGATCACGATGCGATTCTGAACGTTCGCCAACTGAACGTTCGTTTCGGCGGACAGCATATCCTCGAGAACATCAATCTCGATTTATATCGGCAACAGGTGGTGACCCTGATTGGCCCTAATGGCTCGGGGAAATCCACACTAGTGAAAACGCTGATCGGTGCGGTAACGCCCACCACCGGCCAGGTGACCATCGCCCCGCAGCAGCGCATCGGTTATGTGCCCCAGCGGCTTCACCTGGATCCTACCTTGCCCATGACGGTCAAGCGTTTTATCAACTTGCCCCGTCGCCACCCCCATCGCAGTGTGCAAAAGGCGCTGGAAGATGCCGGCGCCGAGGCATTGATCAAGGCGGCAATGAGCGAGCTATCGGGCGGCCAGTTCCAACGCGTGCTGTTAGCCCGGGCGCTGCTGGCAAAACCCGATATTCTGATTCTCGATGAAGCGACACAAGGGCTTGATCACCGAGGTACCGCTGAGTTCTACCAGCATATCGAAAGCGTGCGCCGCAGCTACGGCTGCGCTGTACTGATGGTCAGTCACGACCTCCACGTCGTGATGCGTACCGCCGATCATGTGCTGTGCCTGAATCGTGTTATCTGTTGCGAGGGCAAGCCCGAGCAGGTGGCCTCATCGCCGGACTATCAGGCGCTGTTTGGCGATCAGACCGCCCAGACCTTAGCCTTCTACCGCCACCATCAGCATGAGGAGGCCGCCAATGCTGGATGATTTTATGTGGCGGGCGATGATCGCCGGTGTATTAGTGGCCATGGCCGCCGCCCCGTTGGGGTGTTTCGTGGTGTGGCGGCGTATGGCCTACTTCGGCGATGCGACCGCCCACGCCGCCATTCTGGGCGTGGCGTTAGCGCTGTTATTGGACGTCTCCATCTTCTTAGGCGTACTGACGGTCGCCCTTGTGATGGCAAGCTGTGTGTCAATGCTCAGTGGGCGTGGCTATGCCATGGATACCTTGCTCGGGGTAATGGCGCACTCGGCTCTGGCCATCGGCCTGGTCGCCGTGTCGTTTCTGGCCGGCGTACGCATCGACCTGAGTGCCTATCTGTTTGGCGATATTCTGGCCGTTGGGAAAACGGATATCTGGATTATCGGCGGCGGAGTGGCGCTGGTGCTGACGCTGCTTTTCTGGCGCTGGTCATCGTTATTGACCGCCACGTTGAGCGACGAGCTGGCCTATGCCAGTGGCATCCAGCCCCGGCGCGAACAGTTAGTGCTCACTTTGGCACTCGCGGTGGTCGTCGCCGTGGCGCTGAAAGTGGTGGGCGTGCTGCTGATAGCTGCCTTGTTGATCATCCCGGCGGCCACCGCCCGGCCATTTTGCCGCACGCCAGAAGTCATGGCATTGGTAGCCGCCGGGGTCGCCATGCTGGCGGTGACAGCAGGGCTGAGAACTGCATATGTGATGGATACCCCGACCGGCCCAACGATAGTCACGCTCGCCGCTGTGCTGTTTACCCTGGCGACGGTTGTGACCCAAGGCTGGCGCTTATTGCGTCAGCGCCTCCAGCCCGCGTCCTTTCATTCAGGTAAATAGCGCGGTGGTTGCAAGGGCTGCGTTCGCTCACCGCTTCACATCTATTCCAAGAGGTAACGAAATGACTGTTTTAACCCTGCCTGATGTAGCCAGCCAAACCGCCCGCTCTCCGACCGCTTTGACCTGGGTGGGCATGGAGGGCATCGCACTCCCCATCCGACTAGGCAGCCGCAGTGTGACGGGCAAGCTCAATGTAGGGGTTAGCCTGGATGACGCTGATGCACGGGGAATCCATATGTCCCGGCTGTATTTGGCGCTGGCACCGCTTGAAGAAGCACCGCTGACACTTCCAGTGGTTAAGGACGTATTGAACGCATTTTTAACCAGCCAAGATGGCTTATCGCAGCATGCTTATCTAAGCGTCGAAGGCGAGCTTCCGCTTAAGCGGCAAGCCTTGATCAGCCCTTTAGCCGGGTGGAAAAGTTACCCCTTCGCCTTGCGCTACCAAATCACGCCCGCTGGCTTTCAGGCTGAACTCGACCTTACAGTGGGCTATTCGTCCACCTGCCCTTGCTCGGCGGCGCTGGCAAGGCAGCTGATTCAGCAGGCCTTTGAGGAAGATTTTGCGGAAATCCCGTTAACCAAATCTGCGGTATCTGCGTGGCTAGGCAGCGAAGAAGGGATACTCGCAACGCCCCATAGTCAGCGCAGCAGTGTCGAATGCAGTTTGCGTTTATCTGAAAGCGAAAACGGAGAATTGCCCCTCGCGGATTCTATTGAAAACTCGATTGACCGTATCGAGCGAGCACTCGGTACCGCGCTGCAAACCGCGGTAAAACGTATCGATGAACAGGCCTTTGCCCTCGCCAATGGACAAAACCTGATGTTCTGTGAAGACGCGGCAAGGCGGCTGGATAAAGCACTACGGCAAGCGCCGGGGGTGTCAGGGTTTCAGCTCAAGGTTGTGCATGCTGAAAGCCTGCACGCCCATGACGCGGTGGCGCGCAGTGAGTGGAATTGGTGAGCTAATAAAGAAACCTGGAGCTAATTTTACGCGCTTCCTTGTCTAACAATGTCGCGAATTATTTCAGCCATAAAGCGGCTAGCAGCGGGACGCTCAGACTGCGGCGGCCATAACAAACCGGGGGTACGTACTGGCGTTGGGCTTTCGAGCGGAATTGCCTTAACGCCTGGTTCGTTTGCTAAGGCATTTTCTGACACGATACTGCACAGATCCGTGCGCCTGACGAGCTCAATCATAGGTGAGATAGCGTTAAGTTCGGCAACAATTTGGGGTCGAGCTCCAGCCGCTTCGAAACACTCGTCCAGCATTTGACGCGTTGAGAAATGCGGCGACAATAACGTCATGCGTTGGCCATTGAGCTCGACCATGCGCAGCCTCTTACGCTTTGCAAGCGGGTGATTGCTAGCCACAATAAGTTTGAGCTCCTCATTGTAAAGCGGTTCAAAGCGTAAACCACGGGGTATTGCCGGACGATAGGAAATACCCATGTCTAAATCGCCACTCATTAAACGCTCACTGATTTGATCTCCAGCGAGCTCTTCCACAGCCACTTTTAAATTTGGCAGCCGTTGTAAAAATATTGAGAGGCACAGCGGGATAAGCTGAACATTAAAGCTATGGGTCGCCGCAATATGCAGTTCTCCATATAAATCATCCGGTGTTGCCTTCATTGCCCCAATGGCTTGATCAACCTGCCTAAGAATGGGTACTACGTGCTCAAGTAAGCTCCGTCCAGCTTCGGTGAGTATCACTTTTTTGCCCACTCGTTCAAATAGCCGCTGGCCTAACTCCTCTTCTAATTGGCGAATTTGATGCGATAGCGTCGATTGGGTGACGTGTACGCGCTGGGCGGCGCGGGTGAAGTTAAGCGTTTCAACAATGGCGACAAAGTAGCGCATATGGCGCAGTTCCATGGCATGACCTCCCTGCAAAATGGCTATTGCGATCGATATCATCGATTGTTTTTATGTGAATTAATCATTTTTATTCATCATTTATCGCTTCTATATTCATTTGCAGCAAGTAATTTTCCCGATGAGTGTGACCGTCACCCTGACGTTCTCCTCTCTCCTGACTAGCGGAGCGGCATATGAAGATAGGGCGCGAAACAATACCAAAAACAGCCATCAGCACGTCGGATGCCGACGCTATCGTGGTGAGAGGCAAGGATCTTTGCCAGGATCTGATTGGGCAAACCTCCTTCTCCGACTACTTTTTGCTGCTACTTACCGGTCAACCTGCCAATGAGACCCGCCGCAGGGTGTTGGACGCCACTCTGGTAGCCATTGCTGAGCACGGTTTAGTACCTAGCGTGCAGGCATCGCGTATGACCTACGCTGCTGCCCCTGAAGCCCTGCAAGGTGCAGTGGCGGCAGGCATCTTAGGGTGTGGCTCGGTCATCTTGGGGGCGTCTCAAAACGCCGGGGTGTTATTTGATGATATTGCTCGTCAGGTCGATGAAGGCAAGTCCGTCAAGCAGGCCGCTTTTGATGCAGTTACGGCAATGCGTCATGAGCGCAAGCCGATTCCAGGGTACGGCCATCCGTTGCACAAAGCGCGTGACCCGCGCGTCGAAGCGCTGTTCAGGGTTGCACGTGAAGCCGGTGCCGATCTGCGCTTCGTGGAAATTGCCGATGCGGTTGAAGCCGTCATTCCCGAGATCATCGGTAAAGACCTGAAACTCAATGTGTCTGCCGCCATCCCCGCGGTATTGCTTGGTGCAGGGTTCCCGTTAAATGCGCTGAGGGGCATACCAATTCTGGCGCGTACGGCCAGCCTGATCGCACACATGCTTGAAGAGTCCGAACAGCCTTGCGGATTTGCTCTCTCTTACCAAGCCACACAGCACCTGGAATACACCGGCGACTTTCCGCCCGGTTACAAGCGTTAAGTCAGCGATCAGAGGCAACGACAATGATAAAGGTTTTGGAAGGTATTACGGTGATCGAGCAGGGCACCTTCATCACGGGCCCGGCAGCTGGCATGATGCTGGCCGACCTGGGAGCTAACGTGATTAAGGTGGAGCTGCCGGGTAAAGGCGATCCGTTCCGCGCCTTCAAGGGCGGACTTTATAGCCCGCATTATCAAACCTATAACCGCAACAAACGCAGCATTGCGCTGAATACTAAAGAAGCCAATGATCGAGCGATCTTTCATGACTTGATCAGCGATGCTGACGTATACATTCAAAACTTCCGCCCTGGTACGGCGGAGCGCTTGGGGGCGGGCGAGGAAGAGCTTCGTGCTATCAACCCCCAGCTGATTTATTGCGCTATAAGCGGCTTTGGCAACGACGGTCCATACGCTAATCGTCCCAGCTATGACACGGTCGCTCAAGCCGCAAGCGGCTTTCTTAAGCTATTGATCAATCCAGAAAACCCGCGTGTGGTAGGCCCGGCCATGGCCGACGCTCTGTCAGGTTTTTATGCTGCCTACGGCATTTTAGGCGCGCTTTACGAGCGTAGCCATACCGGTAAAGGGCGTCGTGTGGATGTGTCGATGATGGAAGCCATGTGCCACTTCAATCTGGACGCCTTCACGCATTATCTCTCGGAAGGCGAAATCATGGGCCCCTACAGTCGGCCGCAGGTATCTCAGTCATACGTGATGGAATGCGCTGATGGGCACTGGGTGGCGCTACATATGTCGTCCCCAGAAAAGTTCTGGCAGGGACTGGCGAATGCTATCGACTACCCGGAACTACTTCAGGATGCACGGTTCTCGACCCGTGAAGGCCGCATCGATAATCAGGAAGCCATGATTGGCGTGCTGCGTAAGGTGTTCGTCCGAGAGCCTCGCACGCACTGGCTAGCGCGACTTGAGGCTGAAGACGTGCCGCATGCGCCCATGTACGACGCTAGCGAGGTACTGGAAGACCCACAGGCCAAGCATTTGCAGCTACGAATCAGCACTCAGCATCCGCAAGTCGGTAAGTGGGAAACGGTGCGTTCACCTGTGTCTTTCGATGGCGTTAAGCCACTAGAGGTGAGCGCACCACCGATATTGAACGAGCATCATGATGAGATCATTGAGGAGTTGAAGCAGCGCCAGCGCTGAATGATCCCAATTGTACGATGCAAGACATCATTAATAACAAGTAATAACGGGTGGCGTGTCCGGTGGACACAATACTCCCTAGGAGCGTGAATCATGTTTGAGTTGCCCCGAAAGGAAGATATCGTCAATCACGGCATCCCCTCAACGCCGGACGATATTACCGATATTGTGATCAAGGCGTTCAGCCATACTCAGGATGATCGCTTGAGGGAAATACTCACCGGTCTGGTCAAGCATCTACATGCCTTTGGTCGTGAAGTAAAACTGAGCGAGGAGGAGTTTACCGCGGCGATCAATGCCGTGACGCAGTTAGGTCATCTAACCAAGGATCGCCATAACGAGACCATGGTGATGTCGGATGCCCTGGGCTTCTCCACGCTAGTCATGATCATGAACCAGGATCGCACCGACGAGCAAATTTCGCCGGCCTTGCTGGGCCCGTTTTATACGCGCAAAGATCCGGAATATCCACCGGGAACCAACATTGCCCGTAACGAACCTCATGACGGTGATATTCCGCTATTCGTCTCCGGACAGGTCAAGAGCCGCGCCGGTCAGCCGTTGGCTAATGCGCTGGTGGAAGTGTGGCAGGCGTCACCCGAAGGGCTGTACGAAAACCAGGATGAACGCCAGCCGCACATGAACTTGCGCGGCAAGTTTCGTACCGATGAAAACGGTCGCTACCGATTCCGTACGCTGCGACCTGCCAGCTATCCCATCCCGACCCATGGTTTGGTCGGTGACATGCTGCGAGCACAGGGGCGCCACCCGTTCCGTGCTGCACATATCCATTTCTGTATTTCCGCACCGGGCCACCAGACGCTAGTCACCCAGATTTTTCCGCAAGATGACCTGTTCATCGAATCTGACTGTGTGTTTGGGGTAACCAGTGCCGACTTGGCCATGGAATTCCCTCTGCATAACGATGGTAATGCGCCCGACCCTGACGTCACCGGGGAGTACAGCACCGTCGCTATCGATTTTGATCTCTCGCCAGGGGAGTCACGCTTGCCTGAATCACCTATTGGTTCCTGAAGCAGCGCCATGTTGGGTCGACAACATGGGCACAAAACCAAATAGGTTTACAACAATAACGTCAATTTACGAGCCATCACATGAAAATAAACAATGGTATTGCCAAGCCTCGCCCAATAGTGACATTAACCGCGCTAGCCTTAGCCGTGACTGTCGCTCCTTCGCCCGCGAATGCCCAGGAAGTGATTAACCTGACGGTCGGCTCAAGCCATCCCACGACAATTCCCTGGGTTGGCATGATCCCTGATGTGTTCATCACCACCGTCAATGAGATTCTAGCTGAAGAAGGTGAGTACGAAATCAACTGGACAGAAGCCTATGCTGGCCAGCTTTACGGCGCCAACGCGACTCTCACATCTGTCCGGGACGGTATTGCCGATATTGGCTGGGTGTTCAGCTACCTTGAACCATCGCGTATGCCGCTGGCGCAAATGAGTGCCTACACGCCCTTCACCACCAGTGACCCTGAACTGATGCTCGACGTCTGGAACGATATGATTCGCAATGTTCCTGAGTTCAAGGCCGAATGGGAGGAGCATGACCTGGTATTCCTGGGCGCAACGGCCTCCGATAGTTACGACATTTACTCGGATTTTCCAGTGGATACGCTTGAGGATCTGGACGGTGCGCGGCTCTCTGCGCCGGGCGTGCTGGGGGTATGGCTGGATCCAGTAGGCGCCGTTCCGGTCGATGGCACTCTCGCTAGCTACTACACCGATATTCAGACCGGGGTATCCCAGGGTGTTGTCGGCCTGGCGACCGGCAACCTGCCAGCGCGTATCTACGAGGTCGCGCCCTACATTACCCAAGTCAACATGGGGGTGGTCTTCTCCGGCGGGTTAGCCATCAACCAGTGGAGTTGGGATGGCCTGCCTGAGCCCGTGCAGGAGGCCCTGATGACGGCCGGTGAAACCTACTCCGAAGCCCATGGCAAGGATCTCGCTGAACGCTATGAAACGTCAATTGAGCGCATGATCGAGCTAGGCGAGAGCCAGAATCCGCCGGTTCAGGTCAGCCAACTGTCTGAAGAAGACCGACAGGCCTGGATCGATGGCATGCCGGATCTCGCCCGCCAGTGGGTGGAGCGCAATGAAGAGCGCGGTTATCCAGCACAGGCACTGTTGAATAGCTACATGAATGCCATGCGCGAGCGCGGCCACGAGCCGGAGCGTGCCTGGGATCAGGAGTGATCTGATCGCCTGACTGACCGATATCCAGCTTTTGATTTCCCTCAGCGTTACGATTCTGTCCGCCACCTGGCGGACAGGACTCCAGGAGTAGCGGGCAATGTCTTTTTCTTTAAAGACCCTGATTTTGGGGCGCAGGTTGGGCAATGCACAGCACAACAGCCTGTTTGGCTATCTGGTTGATGGCCTGAATGCAATCGGTTCCCTGCTCATTTTTATCATCATGGCGATGATCGTCATAGACGTACTGTCGCGCAACCTGTTCAACCAGCCGATTGCCGGGGTAGCGGAGCTAGTAGCGGCGTCTATCGTCATGATTGTCTTTCTGCAGTTGCCGGGCACGTTGCGACACAACCGCATGGCCCAGGCCGATATTTTTATTGTCGGTTTTACCGATAAGCATCCACGTCTGGGTAACCTTTTGATGTGTATGTTCTTTCTGGCAGGTGCTTATATGCTCTATATCGTTTATACCGGTACGCTGCCAACCTTTATACGTGCCTGGGAGCGTCAACAGTTTATGGGGGTGGAAGGGGTGTTTACCTTCCCCGTATGGCCTATCCGTTTCATCGTTATTAGCTGTGCGGCTATCACTGTTGTGCAATATCTGCTGCTGGCGATTCAGTCCTTGTGGCTGGCTTGGCATGGCCAGGTATGCCTGACTGAGGAGGCCGAACAATGACAGGTCTTGAAATCGGTACTATCGCCGTTGTGCTCATGCTAGTGCTGATCTATCTAGGCATGCACATCAGCATCGCCTTGATGCTGGTCTCGCTGATCTCTATAGCCACACTGCGCAATTCGGAACTAGCCACTCGTATGGTCGCTGCTGCCGCGAACGATTCGCTGAGCAGCTATCTTTATGGGGTGGTGCCGCTGTTCGTGCTGATGGGGTTATTGGTGGTGGTCTCTGGCGTGGGGCGAGATACCTTCGATGTGTTTCAGTGGCTGCTACGCAAAATACGCGGTGGGCTGGGCATTGCTACCGTAGGAGCCAACGGCATTTTTGCCTCTATCACGGGCATTAGCGTGGCGTCAGCGGCGGTATTCACCAAAGTGGCCGTGCCTGAAATGCGGCGCCATGGGTACACAGCCAAGTTTTCCGTGGGCGTGGTGGCGAGCAGTTCGGTTCTGGGTATGCTAATACCGCCGTCTCTGCTGATGATTGTTTATGGCGTATTGGCGGAACAGTCAGTCGGGCGCATGTTCATCGCTGGGATTATCCCAGGAATTATTTTGGCCTTAGCTTTCTGTGTTGTCATTATGCTGCTTGCTTGGCTGCGTCCCGGTTTCATGATGCAAAGCCAAACCGATACGGGCGAGGCACTTGAGGATCCGATTGAGGAAACGCCGCTAACACTGGTGTCTAAGCTAATCCCTATTCTGCTGCTGATGATGCTGGTGCTGGGTGGTCTTTACAGCGGCTTTTTCACACCAACTGAGGCAGGCGGAGTGGGAGCCTTCGGGGCGCTGCTGTTGGCGCTCGCTAAGCAACGGCTGACGCCAGGGAAGTTCTACGAAGTATTGGGAGAAACCGGGTATGTCGCGGTTTCCATCCTTTTTTTGATCCTGGCCGCTTCACTCTATAGCCGCATGCTGGCATTGACGGGCTTACCGATGTCGATTGCCCAGGCAGTTACGACGATGGATCTGACTATCTATCATTTCCTGGCTCTGTATCTGGTCATCATTATCTTGATGGGCTGCATCATCGATTCAGTCTCCATCATGCTGATTGTGCTGCCCATTGTGCTCCCTATCGCGCAGCATTTTGGCATGGATCTGATTTGGTTCGGGGTAATTACCGTTGTTGCGGTTGAAATCGGGCTAATTACGCCGCCCTTTGGTATATCGGTTTACACGGTCAAAGCAGCGCTGAACGACAAAACGGTGCCCGTCAAAGAAATCTTCAAGGGAGTAGTGCCGTTTTTCATCACCATGGTGGTGGTGCTGGTTATCTTAAGTGCATTTCCTATTTTATCTACCTACTTGGCCTATCGCTATTAACGTTAAAGAGGGTAATTCATGAGCTTAATACTTCCTCAGGGGGCTTTACCCAACGATGCACTGGGGCAACTGTTTAGTGAAGCACGCACCTATGCCTATTGGCAGGACAAACCGGTTGAAGATGAAACATTGCGCAATCTGTACGAGCTGATGAAATTTGCGCCTACCAGCGTTAGCTGCAGTCCGCTACGCATTAAGTTTTTGCGCACTGACGATGCAAAGGCAAAGCTCGATCCTGCCTTGAGCGAAGGCAATCGACATAAAGTTCATGCCGCACCGGTAACCGCTATCCTTGCGTACGATCGAGGCTTTCATCGTCACTTGCCGGAGCTGTTCCCACATGCCGATGCGAAGTCGTGGTTTGTGGGTGACGAGCCCTACCGGGAAGAAACAGCTTTTCGTAACAGTAGCCTACAAGGTGGCTATTTTATCCTCGCCGCGCGGGCCCTGGGTTTGGATGCCGGGCCGCTGTCGGGATTTGATAACGACATGGTGGACGGGCTCTTCTTTGCTGAGGGAGACCCTGATTACCGCAGCAATTTTTTGTGCAACCTGGGTTACGGCGACAGCAGCAAGCTCTACCCTCGCAGCCCTAGGCTGGCGTTTGAGCAGGTATGCGAGTTTTTATAAATAAGTATGTTAGCTTCCTGATTTCAATCAGTAAGTGCAGCACCTGCGGTTGTTAGCGTTAATGTGCTTGTAGCCTCTTAAAATCAGTGGACGTTCAGCACTTGGTTGATCTGCTATTTTGGATGTAGCTGCACTGCGAAAGGTGACCTTGGTGACCTTAGCGCAGCGGAGGACGAACGATTGTTGGCCTTCCATGCAGCGCTTGTTTAGGATCAATAGCGGATCTCAACAAAAAAATAGCGAGCCGTTCTCATGAAGCCAGAAACCATTGCTCTTCACCATGGCTATTCGCCTGACTCACAAAACGCCGTGGCTGTGCCGATTCACCAAACCACGTCGTTTTCATTCGATAACGCGCAGCACGCAGCGGATCTGTTTGACCTGAAAGTCGAAGGAAACATTTACTCGCGCATTATGAACCCGACCTGCGCCGTGTTGGAGCAGCGGGTAGCCGCGTTGGAAGGCGGTATCGCTGGGCTAGCGGTGGCATCGGGAATGGCAGCGATCACCTATGCGATTCAGACCATTGCTGAAGCGGGCGATAACATTGTCTCGATCAGCGAGCTGTATGGCGGTACCTACAACCTGTTTGCCCACACCTTGCCGCGCCAAGGCATTCAGGTGCGTTTTGCCGACAAAGACGATATTGATGGCATCGAAGCGCTGATCGATGAGCGTACCAAAGCGGTTTTCTGCGAAAGCATTGGTAACCCCTCGGGTGGCGTGGTCGACCTAGCAAAGCTTGCTGAGGCGGCGCATCGTCATGGGGTGCCGGTAATAGTCGATAACACCACGGCGACGCCGTTCTTATGTCGGCCGATTGAGCACGGGGCGGATATTGTCGTCCACTCGGCGACCAAATATATCGGCGGCCACGGCACCACGGTGGGCGGAGTGATTGTTGATTCGGGCACCTTTCCCTGGGCCGAGAATGCCAGCCGTTTTCCGCTGCTCAATGAGCCTGATGTCTCCTATCACGGTGTGAGCTATACCCGTGATGTGGGCGATGCGGCCTTTATTGCCCGCGCCCGGGTGGTACCGCTACGTAATATGGGGGCGGCGCTTTCTGCTCAGGCGGCCTGGAACCTGCTTCAGGGGTTGGAAACATTGTCACTGAGGATCGAGCGTATCTGTGCCAATGCCTTAGCGGTTGCCAAGCATCTGGAAAGCCATCCGTTGGTCACCTGGGTGCATTACGCTGGCTTGGAAAACCATCCGGATAATGCGCTGGCCCAGCGGTATATGAATGGCCATGCTTCGGGGATTCTTAGTTTTGGCATTGAAGGCGGGCAGGCCGCTGGAGAGCGCTTCTACGATGCGCTGGCGCTGATTCTCCGCTTGGTGAATATCGGCGATGCTAAAAGCTGCTCTTCCATTCCCGCCTCTACCACGCACCGCCAACTCAACGAGCAGGAGCTAAAAGCCGCTGGCGTCACGCCGGATATGGTGCGGCTGTCGATCGGCATTGAGCATATTGATGATCTGCTGGCGGATATTGATCAAGCGCTGGCGGCCTCTCAAAGATAGTCTATTCCGCCCCCGCCATCTCAATACCATCAGCCTAGAGATGGCGGAGGCTAACTGTTAAACACCCTTAGATGCCGCCAGGGTATACAAAAACTCAAGCCCCAGCGTCGCGGCGGCAAGCGAGGTAATGTCGCCGTGATCGTAGGCGGGGTTCACTTCCACCACATCCATACCGACCAGCTCCATGCCTACCATGCCACGGATCACTTTCAGCATCAGGTCGGTGGACATGCCGCCGCAGACCGGCGTGCCTGTGCCGGGGGCGTAGGCGGGGTCGAGGCCGTCGATGTCCAAGGTAACGTAAGCCGGGTGATAACCCACGCGGGCACGAATGCGCTCAAGCACAGCCGCTGCACCGTGGTCATTGACCCAGTCCGCATCCAATACCTCGTAAGGGTGGTTGTGGCGGTCGTAGCTTGTGCGAATACCTATTTGCAGCGAGTGTTCAGGCACCACCAAGCCTTCTTTTAAAGCGTGGTGAAAAATAGTGCCGTGGTCAAAGCGCGTGCCTTGCTCGTAGGTGTCTGTGTGGGCGTCAAAATGGATCAGCGCCAGCGGGCCGTGCTCTCGGGCGTGGGCGCGCAGCAGCGGCAGGCTGATGTAGTGGTCGCCGCCCAGAGTGAGCATCTTTTTACCCGCGCTTAACCAACGGTTGGCGTGAGTTTCCAGGTTATCCACCAGGCTTTCGGGCTCGCCATATGCGTAATCAACGTTGCCCGCATCGCACACCTTGAGGCGCTCTTCCAATGCGAAGTCCCATGGCCAGCGCTTGCCTTCCCAAATCAAATTAGCGGTACTTTGACGAATAGCATTTGGCCCCATACGGGTGCCCGCACGGCCAGAACAAGCAAGGTCAAAGGGAACGCCACTCACCACAACGTCGGCGTCGGTTGCCTTAGGATCCGATGCTTTTGCTACGCCCATAAAGGTAGAAATCACATCGCCATAAAGGCTGGGCATGGTTTGTGCGGACATAGCTTGTGCAGACATAGCTTGTGGGTGGGTCACCGGTGTGCCTCTCCTTGAGTGCTGGATTATCGCTGATAGTCGCTGGTGGGCGAATGAGAGGCAGACAATAAGCAATTCCTGGTGATAAATTAAATGAATGTTTAGAATTTAATCATTCGTGATATGAATAATGAGAAGCTATGCGCTCGCTACGCCATTTCGACCTGAACTTGCTGCTGGTATTTGAGGCGCTGATGCGCGAGCGTCACGTCACTCGCGCAGCAGAAATGCTGCATTTAAGCCAACCGGCCTTGAGCCATGCCTTAAAACGGCTGCGTGAATCGCTGGATGATCCGCTGCTAGTGCGCACCGAAAACGGTATGCAGCCGACACCCCGGGCACTCGCGCTGCTACCCGTGGTGCAACAGGCGCTAGCGATGCTTCGACAAGGTCTTGCGCCCCCCGCGATGTTTACGCCTGCCAACAGCACGCGACGCTTTACGCTCGCCACCACGGATTACTTTGAAGAGGTCATGTACCCGCTCTTTTTAAGTCAGCTGCTGGCCTATGCACCGGGCATTAGCTTTTCCATTGAGCTGATTACCCCAGATGTGCTGAGTGAGGGGCTGGAACAGCGCCAAATTGATATGGTGGTAGGGCTGGATAGCCAAAGCGCGCTGCCCAGCGGCGTGATTCAGACTCCCTGGATGGATGAGGAACTTGTCTGTCTGGCTGCTACCCATAATGTTCGCGTGGGCGATGTACTGAATATTGGTCAGTTTGCGGATGCGCTCCATGTGGAGCTGGCGGATATTAGCGGTCTGCGCCCCAGTAATATCGACAGCTGTCTTGTTCAACACGGCTTAACCCGCCGGGTCATCTCTAAAAACCTCAACTATATCGCCGCGGCACGGGTGGTGGCGCTGACGGAAGCGATCATGACGCTCCCACGTCAAATGGCTGAACGGTTCGTTGCTATGCTGCCGGTGCGTTTGGTGGAGCCGCCTAAAGAGCTCCCCGCACTAAAAATGACGTTGATTCAGCATGGGCTCTATGCCAATGATCCTGCTAACAGGTGGCTCTACCAGGTGCTTACTGAGTTTGCTAACGACTTTAGACGTTAAGGGAACCATCATGCACACTAGTGGATGTTGTAATTAAACAACCCTGTTGTATCAAAGGTTGAATAGTATCTGGCAGCCACCCCGTTAGATCCTAGACTGCTATTAAGGCGTTATCACGGACGCCGTTAAAGGTGCAGGGCCCATTGAGCAACTGCGGCACTGCAATAAGGTTAAGCAAGGGAGAACAAGAGTGAAAATAGGCGCACCGAAAGAGAGTGCCCGGGGGGAAGCGCGCGTCGCGCTGACCCCTGAGAGCGCGAAGCAGATCCAAAAACTGGGCCACGAGTGCTTGGTAGAAACCGGCGCTGGCTTGGCAGCGGGCTTTAATGACGACACTTATCGTGATGCAGGCGTTACCGTCGTGGACGGGGCTGATGCGCTCTGGAACGACGCTGAGGTGGTCATTAAAGTTCGAGAGCCCTCTGATGAAGAGGCCGAGCGGCTGCGGGAAGGCCAAACCTTGATTGCCTTCTTCTGGCCAGCGCAAAACGAAGCGCTGCTCGAGAAGTGCAAGTCCCAGGGCGCCACCGTTATTGCTATGGATATGGTGCCGCGTATTTCACGGGCGCAGAAAATGGACGCGCTCTCCTCCATGGCCAATATCGCCGGCTACCGGGCGGTGATAGAGGCAGGCAACAACTTTGGCCGCTTCTTCACTGGCCAGGTAACGGCGGCAGGTAAAGTGCCCCCGGCCAAGGTGTTGGTCATTGGCGCTGGCGTGGCGGGATTGGCGGCGATCGGCACGGCCACCAGCCTGGGCGCCGTAGTGCGCGCCTTTGACGTACGCCCCGAGGTCTCTGAACAAATCGAATCCATGGGCGCGGAGTTTCTGTTCCTTGATTTCGAAGATAGCCAGGACGGTTCCGAAAGCGGTGGCTACGCCTCGCCCTCAAGCCCGGAGTTCCGCGAAAAGCAGCTTGAGTGTTTCCGCGAGCAGGCGGCCGATGTGGACATCGTGATTACCACCGCGCTGATTCCCGGCAAGCCCGCACCTAAGCTGTGGTTGGAAGATATGGTCGAGGCCATGAAGCCGGGCTCGGTGGTGATCGACTTAGCGGCTGAGAAAGGCGGCAATTGCGATCTCACTAAGCCAGACGAGCGGGTGGTGTCGGATAATGGCGTGGTGGTGATCGGCTACACCGACTTCCCCTCGCGCATGGCAACGCAATCATCGCTTCTCTACGCCACCAATATCCGCCATATGTTGACC
>Ga0110931_1000117_pt1 | contig 32634 bp, 19 predicted proteins | sample 4_EtaG_FD_79333 | JGI IMG/M metagenome (GOLD analysis project Ga0110931, IMG submission 79333) | Marine viral communities from the Subarctic Pacific Ocean - 4_ETSP_OMZ_AT15127 metaG (version 2) (version 2) | ecosystem: Environmental > Aquatic > Marine > Oceanic | place: Pacific Ocean | collected... | reverse complement strand
TAGCTATAGTCAAAACCTTAGAGGCCAAGCTCAAAGTTTTATTAAAAAGGCTTTGACGGAGGGAACATGGAACGCCGTAGCCAATCCTAAAGCCTTTAATGTCCAGAGAGTTATTGCTGGGTACTCAAAGAGTATGCCTGCTGATGTTATAGGACTTGTTGAAAAGGCAGCTCAACAACAGGGTGTACAACTTGGTAAAATTGCCGAGAATGCTTTCCCAGCGACAAGCTTCTTCGCTAAGGGTGGTATGGCTAGAGGGACTGATACAGTGCCAGCTATGTTGACTCCGGGCGAGTTTATTATGAAAAAATCCGCTGTTCAAAAATACGGACTAGGATTCATGCGTTCGATTAACGATAGCGGACCTTCAACCAGAGTCGGTAGAGGCGTTCAGTATAAACACGAAGGTGACGTTATGGGCGCTGGTGGTGGCTTTGATTTCTCAGGTTTATCAGACAGTATTGGTCAGCTAGGAAGTCAAGTTTCTACATCTTTATCTGCTTTTGAGTCAGCTTTTCTTGGATTCAGTAAGCTTTCTAGGATGCTGAGTGATACAATAAATAGTATAGCCGGTTTAAATATAACCCATACAGTAAATATTTCTGGAAGCTTAAGTATTCCGGGATTCTCGCAGCAGGCTATCAACGATATAGTAAAGGTCATCTCGGATCAAATTGCAGATTCCACAGATGGAAAGGTCAAGCGAGCATTGAGCAGGTTCAAGAGAGATCAGGATAACAGGACATAATAATGACTATTTATGACAGCATGGGAAATATTAAATCTACTGCATCAATGCACATGCAGAATGATCAGACTGGGACAGAGGGTGTTTCCCAGAGGGATAATGCTGCTGAGCTGATTATGCAATCTGGCGGTGGGATAACCAACTTTACTAACTTTAATGATAAGACTAATTCTCTCAGCAATAACGGTCCCGTACCACAAGCGTTTAAGAAGTCGCCCTACTATAACAGTGCCCAATCTGTATTCGGCTATGGTGGTTACTATAGAAAAACAGACCTTGGTGGAATTGTAAGCTACGAGAATGAATCCGCAGGAAGCTATAAAAAACCACATTCGTTTTTAGCCAGAACTGAAAACTCCGCAGCTATACCAAGTGACGTAAGAATAGAAAATGATATTGCTTTGGTTTCCTATAGAAATCACTCCCAAGACATTTATCTTGCTAATGCAGACATGACAGAGGCTTACGTTGTAATTAGCATGTATGAAGTGACAGGGCACGATCCGATTGCTCCCACTTATTCATTAATATCAGGCTTAATTTTCCCAGAGGTTGGAACTCAAGCTAGAAACGTGACTGAGTTTGATGGTCGAAGAGAGACAAGAACGAGAACGCTGGAATTGAGTAGGACTCCGATAGCAGCACCAACAAACGCCAACAAAAGAGCTGGGTATAGATTCACCGTTGAGGATAGTGCTTTTGCCGCGCTCGCTGAGTTTTCTACTCCCGACCTGTATAACACTACAGATGACTGGATATCTGGAACTAAACAGCTTTCTTTTGATGGAGACTCAGATGGCGATCTTAGATTAATAGAACCACGAAGCTGGGATATTTCTTTCCCTTTTCATAAAGTGGGCGTGCATGTTTCCGAAGGTAGTGGCCTTTTCTTTAGTTATCAAGACAATAAGAGCGCTACACACAGAACGAGAGGGTATGTACATAACATACCCAATGCAGAAGCTATCCCGTCTGACACATTGAAATCCCTAGTCTCTGCTGATAATGGCGCAGAAATCTTGGGTACGATGGAGCAGTTTGATGGCCAAAGTAATCCCCGCACTGTTTACTATAAAATTCCAGTATCAATAAAATCCGATTCTTTTTGGTATAAAAAGGGCGCCGTAAACAGATGTGGTAGAGTAGATATATACGAAAGAAGAACGGGCCACTTATCTGCTGTTGACGGAAATAAAATCACAGTGACTGGACCTAGCGGTGACGGCACTTATGACACAGAAATGCTTAGTGATGGAGATAAAATCAAGATCACCTCTGGCCTCAAAGATGAGGTTGTGCAAGGCATACATCCTATTAATGGCATTAAGTATGTTGTAAGAACCGCTAGCGACACCCAGTATTTAATATACGATGACGAAAACCTTTCTCAACCAACTGACACAGCTAACCTAAGAGATCTATCATCAATAACATGGACTTTTTATGAAGGCACACAGGCTGCAAATGGTTCGTGGAGATATAAAGACACGCTATTCTCTACCAATGGACTAAACGGAAACGGAGACGTAAGCACCACAGCTTACGTAGTCACGGGTGAATCTCCAAAAAGACTAGCAGCTACTTATACAAATTATGAGGGTCTGGAGATATTGCCAGAAGCTTACAGGTTTGGGCAGTCGATAGACATCATTAAAAAACCCGGAGCAGACCACTACTGGCTTGCCGTTGGAGAAATGGGTAAGGCTTATTCTGCTTCGGCTGGTATGAGCTACCAGCAAGAATGCCACCCAAGAGTTACTACCTTAAGCGCTGGAGTCCGCAACTCAAAACTTATTCCTCAATGGGGATACCAGTTTGAGTTTCCTGAATACGAGCCATACGGTAGGGTTTGGTTGTATAAAGTGCAGTTGGCAAACGACGCTATTTCATCAATAAATACTCCAGAAGAAATAAACGCCTCTACTACTAATCCATATGTCAACTCACCTTTGTTCTTAGAAGACGCAAATGTGGATTTCAAAGAATTCACAGACTATAGAAATCTATATTGGCATCGAGCCATGATTTCCAACTTCATGACGGAAGGCAGGCTTGGAAAATTATTTGGTTATGATGACTCAGATGTTAATGGCGGCTGGCATAGAGTTCCAAATACAAAATCATCTTCGGGGCTTCCACTAGGCCAAGTTATTAAGAATAGAGGTAAACCTAGAGTCGCTGCCGGGGGCAATTACTTAGACTTTGAATATGCTAACTTGAGTTACCTTGGGGAAGTAAAGAACGTATCAGACACGTTTAAAAATAACTATTACATAGAAAATATTTTTCCGTTTTACAGATACAACAACGGGCCTTACGGAGATGGTATAAGGGAGTCATATCTTGAATTTTGGGCGAGAGTTAGTCCCGATAGAGATATTGTGCAGTCTTCTACTGTGGATCAGGAATGGCTGACGGATGGCTATAAGTTTGCCGATGGTTTTGGGCATAATGTTTGCCTGAAGTTAGACGATGTGACTAATGGAGAAAAACCAATAATCGCCATCTCTAATACTACGTTTCCTTATCTTTCTACCGTTAGCAAGTCCACAGACAATCAGCTATCTGAACTACAGAAAAAAATAAACAAGCTCAAAAAATTTGGCTACGAAGATCCATACACTCAAGACTTCATAGATAGGCATACCAAGAGCAATCATTTCATACGCAATTTCTGTCGAGATTCTTCTGACAATGTAGCTAGTAGATTTGAAAAAGGTTCAATATTTATATATAACCCAAACCAAACCTGCAATACTCAGTCAATAGACCATACGACTAGACTGCATGAAGATGTGGTTTCTGAGGCTTACTACTGCTTACCAACTGATAGCGACAGCCCATATAAGGATATGGTGAGCTTCGCAGATTGGTATGGAAAAGCGCCCTCTATGTTCTTTAAAGATAATAAACTCTTTGTGGGGACAGATCGGGGCGACATTAATGTCTATCAGTCAGCCGAGACAGTATCCACCGCTAATTACAAAGATAGCGATGCTTCCGAAGTAAAATTACGCAGGAAAAAATTACTTCTTTCTAGGTGGGTTATTGATGGAGATACTGGCGAAGAAAGCCTTATTGAGAATGGGGAAATAGGGCAGTCTGTTGAAGCGGCAGGGTATCAGCACTTTAGCGAGTATGACAAGATAAATAACGACGAGTTTGAATTTGGAGAAGAAGGCTCTTCGTTTATCCGCACCAGTAAAGGATATAAGTATGCAATAGAGGGGTGGGTTTGGAAAGAAGCAGATCTTGATGACGAGGTAGTTTCATATCCTTATGCGGTTTCTTCTGATAGCTTGGAAGACTTAGATCTTTCTGAAGATGTGAAGAGATCAAAGTATTTGAAATACTCACTTGTTAGATTAAACACCCCTAGCACTGTCGCTAACCCTCTTATTTATCCCGTCAAAGACGATTCCGGTATTGAGTTTTATAACCTTAGCAATCAGGTACTGGGCAATATTCAGCAGGATGATGTTGACAATATTCTACTAAGACAGGCATTTGGTTACTCCTTCAGGTATGACAGGTCTATACTAGCTGCGCATGGAACATCTTATTTCAATGAGTTTGATACTGCTTCAGAAAATTTGGCACAGAGACTATATATATATGAGATAGAAGACAATGCTACGACATCTTTATTGCAGATAATTACCCCAGCGTCCCAGAATGTAGCCTCCGATATAAGTCTCAACCTGTCAACACCCCAGCAGATAACGAGCTTCCTCGATAGCTCAATTTCGTTTTCAGAAATACCAGATAGATCTGTCACAGTGGCCTATCTCATGTCAGATATGTATGATGTAGTGTCAGGTAAAATTGTTGTTATGACACCTTATGAGACAGCGATATTTGCGGATACGGGATTGTCTAAAAACCTTGAGTTTAGAAGTCAGGAAAGCAAATCTTTTAGTCAGGCATATTTTTCGTTTAGCGAGCTATTCACGGATAAAAGTTTCAGTCTTAACTTAAATAATGTATATGGCTATAACGATAATTTAATGGGTGTGGATTCGCCATTTTATCTTAATGATGGGGATGGAGGATCTGATCGACATCTTGGACTCTGTGCTTTCTACAATATAGAAAATACTAGCGCTGAAGATAATTCGAGAAGAAATGTCACAGGAGCTACAATTACTGTTGAGGTAAATCAAAACGCCACTCGAATTGGTGGCAACAATATTACCGTAGATAGTGAAAGGGTCTTTCCTAAAGTTGCGTTTTATAAAGATGACCCTAGAAGCACAATAACACAAAAGGGCGATACCTCTGGAGGCGCTATAGTTTTTGGAAGCAATGAAGCATTTCCCGGCAACAGAACACCAGACCAGCAAACATTGTATCAAAACGGACTTCAAGACTCTGCTCATATAATCAAAGACATAAATTTTGTCAGATCAAACCTAGCTGGCTCTGGGTGGGTGGGTGAAGTTACTTTAACTGCCGAAGAAGTCTCGTCTTTAATTACCACTAAAAACTTAATAAAGGGTGCTTCTGACAGTAGAACTATCAGGAACAATGACGGGACTGGTAAGACAGATGGAACGTATCAATTTACTTTCGACGACGCAAACAATGGCTATACTTCTCCACTGGGAGGCATAGAGTCTAGTCTTATCATAGGATTGCTTTCACATAGTATAGCCGCTGAAAAAGACTCAGATGTATCTATTGGAGAACTACAGTCTGTTGGAGGTTGGTTTAGATGGCCAAGAGTTGCAGGCAGTGAGTCAATTCCAAACATGTATTATCCTCCTTACTGGAAAGGTGCTCCAGAACACCTATTTGTAAATATATGCAGAATAAAAAGCGTTGAGGTTTCTTACAAAGACTTTGACAAAGGAACCCTTAGAAGATTCCAGTGTAGGTCTTTTGAAAACAATACAGAAACTGAACCCGCAACTAATTCCTTTATTAGACTTGGAAGATCCAAAACACCAGCGTATTTCGACGAGGAAAATACTGTTCTTGATGGAACTAATAGTGACTCGATAGAGGCTATCACGTTTGTAGGAGGCCCTACTGTTGAATCTGGGTACACTATAGATAAAAGATTTGATTCGTTTAATATGCAAGACCCTCAGTTTCTAAGTCTAGCAATTACAGCTACTCCTCAAGAAGTAGAAGAGTTAAACTTGATGCTGCAAGGCCAGCTTCCTACGACAGGCGTAATGTCTTTACATGCTAGTGGTATTTCTCCGTCTTTAAATACTATGCCTCTAAGATTAGGTGTTTCAGAAGAGTTTGGATTCTTTGGATTGGCTATGCCTGATTCGTTTGAGTTTGAATGTGACGGTATATCGTTATACACTCCAACGGCTTATGGTGATCCTGTTTCCTCAAATGTTAATCTTGTATTTCCCGGTGGTAGCGGCATTGAGAAGGGTATGGCCTTACATACTAACAGACCGGCAGTTTCTTCATCAATGAACTTAGGTATAGGACAAGCTGCTCCTTCTAGCGGAGATATGACTATTGCAATGTCTGGCGTGTTTGATGCATACAATACGATACCTTGTATTCAGGGTAATTTGTACATGAGCTCTACATTTGTTTCTACCGTAGAAGAGACACTACATCTAGGAAGAGACACAGCTACCGTTGAGGAGACTTTATTTATGGGTTCTCCAGATCCAGTTTCTGGTGTCTTGGGTCTTAACATAAATACCGCCCCACTGAATAGCGGTATAGATATATACACAAGAGGTAATTCTCCACAAACCCTGACCGCACCATTGCACATAGGTAAACGACTTTCCGAGGCAGCAGCAACATTATTTATGATGCAGCCCCATAGACTACCGTTTGAAGATCCCCGTTCGCCCGCTGTGTTTGAGGAAGGAGATTCGTTACAGATACCAACGCTGTATGTTTCTGGCGCAGCAATCCCTTCTGCCAATAGCCTTGACAATAATTATGAGCACCAGAAGAAGATCATCGCACTAGATAGTCAGTTTGATATGACACCTAACGCAGAAGAAATAATTACTGCAACTGAGTCTAATTCTATATCTAGAAACGCGCTTGATGAAGGATCGTCGGCTTATTATGGAGTAAGAAGACTTTCAAATGTCGGCAGCACGCTATCACAGTATACTGGAGTTTTAGGAAACTCCTTCTATGAAAACGAGCTTTCTAGAGAATCCATCGGACACAATAGCAATCTTTTAGCAATAGGTAATAATACTAATGACCTAGAGAGCGATTCTAAGTTACAAATCTTTGATGTGATTACTGATTCTTCTGTTGAGATGTCGTATAGCTATGATAAATTTGATGAAGACCTTACATCTTTGGGAATTATAACTAGCTCGGAAGGTGTGCAGTTATACTTTAAGGATGTAGAAATATCTGACCAAGACAAAATAGCGGTAGCAGCGAGAGTACTTGTGGACAATGCGGTTTTCTATGATATGATATTCGTATTAGAAAATACAACCGCTTCAAGTACTTCTGTAGAGGTTAATGAGCTAGACGAATGCGCCATAGAGCCCGGAGATAGAATTTCATCTAAAGTTTCATCAGAAGTCAGATGGAAAATAACATCAGCCTTCAAGTCTGAGCCTTGGGATAGTTCTACTAGCAAAAACACATCTATTCATAGATTCATGGGTAACTCACTGGCTTGGGATGGTGAGGACCTCTATTACGATAAGCAATCAACAAGATTTGCGTCAGTCTACAAAAGAACGGAATCAGATTCTTATGCGACAGAATCTAAACAGATTTCATCTTTAACATTGCCAGACATTGCTGGATACAATACTAATGTAAACAATTTACCAGAATCAACAAAGATAGGCTTTGGCTCTAAGATTATTATAAGTGGAGATTTAGCGTTTGTTTCTTCCCCAATATTAGACCCATACATATCCAACAACACTTTGTCTAGCGTTAATGCCGCTTCGCCAGATGGCGCCGTGCACATATTCAAGTACAGTAGCAGCTGGAGTTATGTGGATTCAGTCTACAGTGGAGGCTATACATCTGCCAATATTTCTGGGAAGGATGATTGTGAGTATGACCCTAAACTGTTTGGATATGATATAGACTATGCGGATAATTACTTAGTGGTTTCAGAACCAATATCTAATACTGTTTATCAGTTTAGTGTTAGTTCAGATGGTAATCCAATCTTCCTAGACTCATATACTAACACTGACGATAAGTATGGAACATTCGTAAATGCACTATCGAGAAGCGTTATAACCAACAGTAGCACCAGCCTAGAAGATGCTGTCTACTCGGAGTCGTTTGGCTTTACAGAAGCACAGATAAATAATGAAGCAACTCAATATGTACCAGAATCAGATACAATCAAGTCTGTGTCTCAAAAGCTATACTTGGCGAGAAAGGTCGATTTCTCAAACACTAGTGGATTGATATTTGTTAGAGACTTTGATGTAAATTACGGAGCTGACAGCTCACTTAATATACAGAAAGTGTCTTTCGCCAAACTCCAAGATCTAAACGGAACCCTGTTCATAGCTGGGCCACTTTCTTCCACTAACGCGGCTACATTGATGGTCAGTCCATCTGGTGGAGCTACCGCAGACATATCGTTACACATGCCTGTTGTTGGTAGACCTTCTGGAGTTATGACCTCTTTCCTCAAGGTTGCAGAACCTGCTTCGGGTGTACCTCCATTACACATGCGAGGTCCAATCGCAAGAGGTAACCCTCTATACCTAAAGTCTGAATTCACTGATGTTTCAGCCAATGCAGATATCGTAGTGAAAGGACCTACTGGAGCTACGGGCTCAGCCGATATTTACTTGGAACCTGCAGCGCCTGTTTCGGGCATACCGGATATGTTTATCCGAGGATCTGCTGTTGGTGTTAATGAAAACATCGCAGTATTCGGTTTGCGTCTTGGTCAAGTTGATATACTAAATGCTTCCGGCGCTCAAGAAATTATAATTGACGGAAATACAAACGCAGCTTACGCTAGCGGAACCTCTCTATATATGGGAGCAGGAGATTTTGGCCCATCTTCCGGCATAATACCAATGAGAATGGAAGGCCCAAGCAAGCTTACTGTGACACATACTGCAGACTTGGCAATCCAAACTGATCCACCTAGTGGAGTTCAAACTGGCGAGTTGGGACTCTTTGCTTATAATAATCAAAGTGGCATTAGAACAAGATTTAATCATGCTGCTGCCGCCCCACTACATATTGCATCAACAGCATTTGCGTCAGGGATTTTAGGTGGAGATTTTGCTGCTGGTCTTGTTTTATATAGAAAAGGTATCAGCGGAGGGGACGAAATATTCTCAACTGGCTCACTCTATGTAACTAATATTATGGACTCAGGTAACGTAAATGTGTATATATCAGGGGCGAATGTAACAACAGGAACATCAAATCTAGTCATTGGTTCTGGCATAGGGCCAACAACAGGAGGCTTTGATTTGGTGATGACTGGATATCCAAGCGGTTAAGGAGTTTTAAATGGCAATTACTTTTGAAACACAAGACGGAACTATAACCATCAGCGGTGGTTCAGATCCGTTCCCAGCTTATTCTATTTCTACAGGTGAGAAGGTAGAAACTGGCGATGGCACAATACTTGATGTCACTTATACTGTAACTGTAACTGGTCAGGTTGTATTGACTGGCGATATAACTACTGATGGATTGCGCCAACAGTCTCTTATGACTAAACAAAAGGGACTACTGGACAGTGCTGATACAGACTTCCCTCACGGTATTTTAAGTATTATAGGCTATGATGGTACTACTATACAGTTCTCAGACGCTACACTTACAGCCGTTAATACGCCCGAAGTCGATGATGCCACAGCGGGTATGTTTTTTGGGGACTATTCGTTTGAGTTTACCGCAAGGCGTACAGGCAAAATAGGCAGCGTTCTGTATTTGGCTAGCGCTGATGAGTCGTGGGATGCGCAAGAAAACGGCGAAAGATACTTACAAAATACAAATATTTCAACTGACGATCCCGGCAAAACATATACGATAACACATACGCTTTCCGCTACAGGATTGCAAAAACGAGACGGTAAGGAGTTCGATAAATCAGCTTGGCAACAAGCAAAAGCTTGGTGTGTAAGCAGGAGTGTCGATTCTCCAACTGGTGCGATATCAAAAGATGCTGCGGATAAGTCTGGCAAGTTCACTCAATTTTATCCTACCGGAATGGGTGAAAATAACTCAGAGGTCATGAATCTAACTAGCGGTTTTAGTTATTATAATAAAAGCCGTGTAGCTACAGTAGATATACATGCCGGAACTTATTCGCTTACGGAATTATGGTATGTTTCTAAACAGGCAGCCACACATGATGTAGAAGTTAGCTACGACGTAGATGGTGAAGGTTTGATAACCGTTACAGTTAGTGGCACCATACAGGGTCTCGATAGTGGTGAATTTGGTTCAGCTACTGAAAATAAATTGGCAAACGCCGAGTCTGTGCTCGGTACCTGTTTGGATCAGTCTTATACTTTAGCGGAGGCTACATACAGCACACTAAAAACCACAGGAAACGATGGCGATGGCGAATCTGCTGCAAATGGCTGCGAAGAAGATGAAGAGGATGAAAGTGTTCTAAGAAAAAAAGAACAGAGCCGAAGTGTATCAAAAAGCAAAGTCACTGGGTCAATCACATACTCTGTAACCTATAATGATAAGGTAGAGTCTGAAGAGGCTAAAGAAGAAGGAGTGGTTGAGGAAACTATTAGTATCAGCGATGATAATGAAGATCACTCTAATAATACGGTCGCTATCATAGCTATCATAGGCAAAGCAGATGGTCCTATCTTCCAAGATATGGGAACTACCAATGAGAGAAAAAGAAGCATTAGTGTAGATTGGACAATGGATAAATGCAATAGGAAAGTTAAACCAACAGTCAAGGCTACCGCCGCAGCTAATGACTACAAACCTACTGGAGCTTACCAGCAGAGCAAGACAGAAAGCTGGACTCCCGCAACAGGAAAATATACTTTAAATATAGATTGGGTTTACTAACATGGCAGAAGAAGCAGGATTTAGGTCAGGATGGTCTTCCTCTAAAGACAATGAAGAACGGCAGCAGGCAAATAGCGATCTAGCTGCGTCTAATTCTATTGTTGCGCAGGATCGAAGACGAAGAAATGATGATGACAGATCTGATTTGGAAAGATGGCGAGATTCAGATAGGCCAGTCTATGGTCAAGATCCTATAGATCCGTCTGTGGTTAAGTTAACTCAACCGATCAAGATGTTTGGTGTTTATGTAGAATCCTTTAGCGTGAGTGTTGGTTACGGCGCTGAGTCTAGCACGATGCAAATGACTTTAATTGAGGACCCCGATAACTTCACACAAAAGCTTAATGCTAATGGCGTGCCTTTATATAAAGGTACAGACTCTATAACAGGAAGAGATGTCGAAACCACCGACACGCTTTCATGTGATCTCAATGGGGAAAACTGCACCGAAAATGAAAAGATAATGGTCGCAGACCCTATAGTACTTCAGCACGAAGTGCAGGTTTTAGACGATGATGGTTTACCAGAAAAAAACGCAGATGGCTCAGACAAATTTGAAACAGTGGCAGGTTTTCCTCCTGTCGGCACTGTCTGCCAGTTTGCTTTGCAGGGCATGGAATTCGTCGGTGTATTTCAAAGATACAACTACACTCAAGGTCTTGACGGTAGAAGATATGATATTACTTTTGAGTCTCCCGCCAAAATACTAGATGGTGTTCAAATTATTCTCAAAGGCTTTGAAGGTACAGCATTTCAGTTAAATCCTCAGACATACTTTTATCCTAGCGAAGGACTTAACTTCACTAGTCAGATTAACAATGTATATAATCCTTTCGGCATAAAAGAAAATTTTGCTTGGGGCGGTATGTTTGGTTACTCAGATGTAAATGACCAAGGTTTTCCAGTAAACGATACTGTTGATGATCCCACAAATATTAGAGATAAAGGGCTGCTTACTTTAATAGAAGAAATATCTAGAAGTGTCTACACTTATGATAACCCAAATGGAGCTGACCCAGATTCGTCTACGAATCAGGATGATGAAGAGCTAATCGGAGGGCCTATTAATTTTGGTCTTAATAAATTAACCATTGATTTCGGCAAACTTAAAGAGCTAATACCAGATGGGTATAGGATATCTGGCGAAGTGACTAGTATTAATGCGATTCTGCAAGACCTCACAGAAATTTGTTTGCATGATTATGTAAGTATGATAGATCCTGTATTAGTAACAGTTCCTAGTAATCAAACGCAGACAGGTGTATTTTCCATCACTGGCACAGGAACAAGTGTAATAGAGAAGGTGTTTAAGAATGGCGTAACTCCTACGGTCTTTGATGACGACGGAAATGTGGTCGGGCCAGTTATAAGCTTTAAATACCAAGACAAATCAGAGCAGCCTAAACCGGGAGTTGTAGCGGAGTTGGTTGAGAACTCCAAGAAGGGCAACACACTCATCTCTGCTAATAATGGTAAAGAGTACGCTGATGTAACAACTCAAAAACTTATGATAGGCGGAGACGCTACTAGAGTTTGGGAAGTTGGTGTTCAGGATCTATTGCCGGCGCTAGGCAAAGACGACAATGGAAATTATTTAATTGGAAGCGGGACTGGACTAAATGATCTTTGCCCTATAAAATTACCCAATGGATCTACTTATGTTGCTACAAATTTAGAGCTTCGCTTAGCATCTTCAGGTAGAGACATGTGGGGAATGTATCAGCAGCTTCAAACAGCGGTTGGTAATAAGGGGTTGCCTACCCCCAGAATGGGTTTTAGCATTATGAACAAGACTGGGACTGGCATAAGAATGTCCTTTCAAAATAAGACCTACAACGCAGCTAGTTTAGCTGCGGCGTTCAATTCCCAATCACAACAGCAAATCATAGATGCCTCTATTTTAGGAAATTCTGCCGAGTCGGTAGACGCACATTTTGTGTCAATACTCGATGCAGCTAGGAATTATCATGGAAGTACATACTTAGTCCCAATACCTGTTGAGCCCGGCGGGATAGACAACAACCTTAGATATAAGAATGAGTTTGATATAGAAGCGGCATGGGAGATAGCGGAGGCTGCATTTGACCCCGCGTATAGGGTTGAAGATATAACTGGTTATGACGATGACGGCAGACTAAAAGCTTGTGCTGGCTTTACTACAAGAAGTATGATCATGACATCTAACGGATGGGAGGACAAAGGATACTTGAGAGACTTTAGTGCTATAGAGACGCAGGTTCCATATAGAATTCCCAATAACATAGCTCAGGCGATTGGTCATTCTAATTATCTTGTCGGTACTACAGACGTTGAGGTAGAAAAAGAGATTATTTACGTTAGTAATCCATACGGAGATCCTAACAACCCCTATGATGACATTATGGCATTTGTTCATGTAACTGTCCCACAGGTTTTAATATGGGATCAGTTCAGCGCCCAAAAGAGTGGAGCTCTATGGGCTTTCTGGAATGCAGTCGAGGTCTATGGTATAAGTGAAGTCGAAAGGAACGCCGGAGCCGCTTTGAAGGAGAACCCTTGGCCACCAGACAGATTTCTTGATAGAGCTAGTATGAATAGCATAAAAAAGGGGATGTCTCCAGTAACCGGCAGCGGCGGTGGAAGTCAAGTTGGATATAGGAACGGCCCAAATCCGACTCCTCTACATCCATTTAGAATTACAATTCCTCAGAAAAGCAACCGATACAGTTGGGGGCCTTGGTATAAATATAACCAAAAAGATGGCAAGGCTGAAGTCGAAAGAAACACAGAGTTAAGACCCGAAGTGTTTGGGGGAGACATGGCTCTTCTAGATAAAAGCGCTTTCGCGTTAGCTGACGTTTCCCTTGCCAATTTGTATGCCACAGAAACTGGAACTGTTGAGCTGGCTGAATTCCCAAGACATAACTACGCCGAGAGATTTAATGAAAACGGACCTTATGTTACCAGCATGGATGTCGGCGTTGGTGTTGGAGGCATAACAACAACATATCAGTTCTCAACTTGGACTAGAAGCTTTGGTAAAATAGCAAAATATAATATCGACAGAATTGCTCGCATTAATAAGAATAAGATCAAACGACTTAAAGGAGCTAGTTCAGGGCCTCACTTTCCGACTAAGCAGAACATAGCATCTAATGTACCGCAACAACAGGCGGGAGACTTTAACAATGTCGCCAATCTATTCTACTCCGGTTCTGTCGTCCCCTCTACTACCACAGCAGCACAGAGAGCTAACCCGCTTTCACAAACAACATGGAGTATGAGCAGTGATGATGGAGCAAGTTTACAGCACGTTCTTGGCGACAGGGTGACTGTTTATGGACAGACAGTGGCTCCTTATGATGTAATGTTTGGCTGTACTATGGAGCAGTTATTTTCTCCTGTCGGCATTAGAAAAAACCCCGTAGAAGACCCTGACGATGAGCTTTTTCCTTATATAGTTAAACATAAAACACCAAAGAATATTGCGGGAGATGAAGACACACAAGGGAAGGCATCATTGTGGGAAGGTGATGTTCGCCCAGTAGCTAAGTCATTAGATCCGTACTTTCTCCCAGATACTACAGACTTTTCTGCGACCTTTATGAACAACTATGCTTGGTTTAGCAATGACAATTCAATGCTATTCGAGGACTATAACTATTCGCCCAAACAGGCAGCTTCTGACATTAGAACTTATGGTCTTCGTGGCCCACTACTTCTGTCGGGCTGGGGATATGACTTGGCCGGTATGCCAGTGCCCGCACGGGAAGATAAGATGGATGGTGAGTTCTATCCAGCGAACCCAGCTCTTAATAGAGGATGGTGGAAGACAGGGCCAGTTGACCTTATGTGGGACGACGAACGTCAAGTGTGGGCTGGCGGTTTATCTTTCGTGGAAGGTAAATTAACAAAAAGCATTGAACCTGCAGGTGCTGTGGACGATCCAGACACTAGTGGCGAAGCTTTAATATATAGAAGAAAGTATAATCGTGGAGATGAAAAATATGAGTGGAAAGAACTTGAGGAAAAGGTGACTATTACTAATCGTGATCCAACTCTTAAAGTAAACATTGAGCAAGCCACCAAAGAGGTTTATGTTATGCTAGTCAGAATTAATTATGAGTGGCGTGTAGTTTATGTAGGCTGTGATGACTTTGCAGGATAGGAGTTAAAAAAATGGGAAGACCGGCGTGTAGCTCATGCTGCAAAATAACAGATCCTCCAACAAGGCCAGAATGTATAGTCGATGACTTTAAGTTTTATTATGAACTTGGTAGTGGCTCTCCTCTTGCGGGCGGATCGTGGGAGACGCTTGACTATATAGATCTATTAGTTAAAGCCCAAAGAAAGGGCCCTCATGATGTATTATCAAGGGTCACGCAGTTTATTAAAAAGCGAGACTTCGGTGAATACCGTACAATACTTAACGCCTTTAGTTGGTCTTTAGACAATGAATTTGATGTAATAAGTTACGAGAGACCTATTGATGAAGATTATCTTACAAACGATCTCACGACTGGATACTTTGCACCGAGAAAATTTAATGTATATCTGGGCGTAAGTGATTGGAACAAACTAGATTACGGGCTATCTATAACTAGAGAGCTGGAGCTTAGACCCGTAGAGTTGGTAAGTTCTGGAGAAAGTTATGGAATACAAGATTGGCAATTTACAAAAAAGGGTGTCCAAGAAAACGGGGGCGACCCAAACGCTTTTCCAGAAGGTTCTGTTGAGAAGGGATGTAGCAATGAAAAAACTCTGGAGTTTAAATATGACGTAAATGTTGGAGCTGCACTTCGATGTGCGCTTAACGCCGCTAGGGATGGCGCTTTATTTAACGACCCTGATTTTCCCAGAGATCGTACTAATATACAGGTAAAAAGAATCACTTGGCTCTTAGGCTACAAGCAAATAGTTGATCTTAAATCCGATTACGCAACTGCAATGGTGGACCTCGACTCAAGTGGCCCGAGTACATTCTTTAGAGGGATTCCGGTTTATATTCAGTACCAAGTTTTTAACTTTGGTAAGCAGCTATTTGTTTCTGATGGAAATGACTCAACGTGTTCTATGTCGCAGTGTCCCGGTAAATGTGCACCAAAAAATGATAATGATCCGTATTTAAACGGATGGTCATTTGATATTAGAACCGCTAAGGTTTTAGACGAAGAGGGATTTGATGGAGTAACAGGCGAGAAAGCGGTTGAAAAGTTCCTTGAAGAGTATAGGAGTATTCCTTACTGCTTAACATACCCTTTCTTAAAAATGGATGATGGCACATATCACTTCAGCAACAAAGAATCTGAGATGACAATACCCAGATTCAACAGTAGTCTCTATACTAGGCAGGGGTTTATAAACAGCGGAAGATGGGATGGTATACCTCTGAAGTTTACATGGGGTGGCAAAATTGAGCCTAACAATATGCCCACCGCTGGGACAGATCCTGTTGGTTCACCTCTAGTGCCTGCAAACGCTACTCTGCAACCTACGAATCATTTCACGCCTAAAGCTATGACATCAATAAAGGTTGAAAATCTAGAGTTTCTCTGGTTCAATCCATATTGCGTTGAGGCTAAATTTCATGAAGACGAATACGACGTTCCCTTTGAGGATACTAATGGTGGCGTTAACGGTGCTGAACCCGGTGTAGGAGTTATAATTGGATATGAAGATCCAAATTTCCCAAGAGGCAAAGAGCTGGAGCAATGGACTTCAATATTTCCCGACTCAAACTCAGAAAAGTTAACGCCTGTACCAGAGCCTGCACAGGGAGAAGATAGGACTGCTTACGAAGAATATGTATCAGAGTTCATAAAGTTATTGCTGTACTACAACGGAGATCCAGCTCAGTCTCCTATAAAAGGGCTTTCTCCGATTAAGGGCAAAGAGCAGTCTGAATATGTAAAAGGCCCAGCGTTTGAATTCGTTGATAACAAACTAAAGGGCAATGAATATGATATACCACAAAAACAATATCTACACATTAAACATGAAGACCTTCTGTACAATGTCTATGAAATGATATTATCGAAGAATCCTCCGGCGGCAGCAGAGGCACCAAACGATTTTAATATTGACAACACGCATATGTGGACTAAATGGCATGAAAATGTTATTGTTGTGCAGGTGAGGTCTGAACAATCAGCCGAGGATTGGCTTAAGAGAACTGGTGTGTCAGGAGCCACCGTTCGGGAAGGTGACGAAGTTTACCATCCCGTAGGAAGTTGCACTGAAACAACAATTAAAACGATAAATTATGACGGAGTAGAACTTAATAAAATTGATACCGTGGAACTGGAAAGTGGTCAGACAGTTTTCCTCAATGATATAGAGCTAAAAAAAGATACCATTACATATGGAATAGATGGTAGAGTTTATCGTCTATGGATGTGGTTAGAGTCTAAGAATGAAGACAGAACATACAAACCCTCTTGGGAGCCAGAGTCAGAGACTGACAAGGTTTACAAGCCTTTACAACACAAGCTTAAAAATATATACATAGAAAACTTTGAAAGACCTACAACTGTTGGTCCTGAAGTATCTTCTTATAATCTCTACCCCACTAACGACACTAGAGTTAATTTAGTTACGGAAACATCTTTTAAGGAGCTAGCCGAGCCTCGCAAAAAAGAAGACAAAGAGCCTCATGTTTTAAGTATATATAATGTAGGGACATGTAGCACCAAACCAGAGGACTGGAGTGAGAATTTTGGTCAATTTGATGACAACGACTTTTCTTACAGAGAAACAAAGGTTCCTTTCTACTATCTCAATGAGGATGATGAGGCTGTTGGGAGACTGTTAAGCGATGATAAAGTTTTAACGATTGGCAAAAAAGAAAGGGGTCAATACATAAAACCGATGTTAAAGTGCGAAAACGGTATCGGGGATAATCCGAAGCATTGGCATTTGGACAGTTGGCTTTATTATTATCCCGAAAAGGGTGGCGAGAGCATTAAGTCTTGGCATGAGCCAGAGCTAGAAGGTTTTTCTGAGAGTTGTCGCAGGAATCCATACGCTATAACTGCTAAACACATATTCCCTAAAACTGGAAATCACGTTCGCGTGCCCTACCTTGAAAAAGCTCAAAAGACCTCTACTAGTCAGGGAGAGTGGAGCAGTAAAACTGCAGACTTTTCTTTTACACAAACGCCTGATAGAGGCTATCTTTTTACTACGCTCGGCTTTGAAGCAAACGATTCATGGTATAGGATAACATTTGAGTTTGAAGATATAATAGGCTGGAGAGAAAGAACTTTGGAAGAATTAAGAGGAGATAATTAATGGTAGTTTATTTTCCACGCAGTGATGATTTACCAACGCCTAGTACCACGGGACCAGTTATTGACCTGCCGTTTGATTATGTAGATTTTGAAGGGCCGTGTGCTAATTGCGGCACTGATTGTATTGACGAGTGGGAAAGAATGTTTGACAGAAAGTTTACTTCTGGTTTTATAGTAGACCAAAATGATTTGGATAAAGACCCAGATGGCGGCTTTCTAGAGCAATTACTTTTTTCAGGTGGTAGCTGGCCTCAATATAGTACAAAAGGTCAGACGTATAGTTCGTCGGGCGAGTATACTACCATTTTTATGTCTTCAGAAGTTAAGGTTGGCGATATTAGGGTGGCGTACACAGATCACTGGATAGCCTATGACCCGGATGAAGGGGCGGTTAGAACCTTTATGAAAAGACCGGAGGAATACTGGGCCGCGAAAGCAAATCCGTATGGATCGCAAGGCAGGATGTCTGACGATGAATGGATTGCTCACCAAAAAGAGATAGACGAAAAGAGGCTAGAATGGATTCGTTGTCGTCACACGCATACTGATCATCAGCACAATCAAACACTTTATGGTGGTAGTACCGTTGCAAACCCATCGACTCACGAATATCCGATAGTAGTAGATGATTGCATTACGGGTATATGGGATTACAATTTAGTAGACACCTGCACAACAATAGAAAAATTTGGAATATATGAGGCTGTAAACTTTTATGAGGTCTTTCCTGCCTGTGGCGCTACAAGTCAAAAAAGCCCTCCTTTTGGAAGCACAGATCCGCTTATTCATGTTTTAAACTCTCAACCATTGAGCAGGAACCCAGAATATCAGCACGATCATTCAGGTTGTGGGTCAGAGAAACATAGGCGACTCTATGAACAAGGAGACTGGTTTTATTTTATGGGAGATGAGCCGGGACATGAACAGCCGTGTGATTGCTCGCAAAAGAGGAGTCAGTATGGTAAAACAGTAATGGCTATAACGTCTCCTTGGTGCGATCATACCTTGGCAAGATATTCTAAAAGTCCTCACAGAGTAGGTATAGGGCACAATGATGTTTCGGGAGTCAGTCCTCCTGCACCAAATGCACCTTTATATGACAATGAGGGAGAGCATAAAACTTTTGGAGCTGTTTCCGAAACGTTCCTATTCAAAGTAGGCGAGTTTTATAAAACTACTACACGTCATTTTGGCTCAAATGTAGAACCTTTTCAGGCTCCTTCGGGCGCAAAAAAAGAAATGTGGACGCTTAGACACCCTGAAGAACCCGGCAACGGACCGGAGATCAATTCTGGTTCTCAAGTAGGAGGTGGTTGTTGGTGTACTAACCCTTTTAAAGATCCCGCCGATCAGTCTCAAATATGGCAAACAAAATACTGCGCAAAAATGTTGTTACAGCTTCCGTGTGCAACTCGCCCACTGGACTGTTCTGAGGTTATTCCAGCGGAGTATGTAGAAGACTTTGAAAGAGATGGGGATGGTGTGCAGTGTTGTGAAAACTGGGACCCTAATTATTGTGAAGAACAGTTAGAACATATATATGATAGCGAAGCTGCTGTACTTGCCGCTTTTGACAGGGACAATAGATATAAAAGCGCTGACTTTACTAAAAATAATACACGCCCCAGAATACATCCCGAAGGCGACCCAATACGATGTCAGACTTCGCAGATTTATGGTTGGGTATGGCTCCTGCAACCTTGTGAGGGCTTTGGTCAAGACAAATGGGAAAGGATGTATAATCTGCCCTCGAATTTTGAGAAAAACTGTGGTCCGGGAGGCAACAACTGTGGGTGTCAGACATTTCCCGGAGCTCCTCCAGAGACGGGGTTTGAGGCTAATGTTGGCGAAGAATTGGAGGTAGCGTCAGCTTGGGAGACAGCATACGCTGTTGTGGTCTCTTTATTGTGGGGTATTGATGGTGTTGACTTTGGAAAGTCATGTACTTGGAGTCAGAAAGATTACGGTTTTAGTCATTGTAGCCAACAGGACGGTTTTTTGGTTGGAGTGGGCTTTTTTGAGGGCAACTTTAAGAATACAACCAGCGGGAAAATAGAATGGAACGAGATAACGAAGTCTAAGCTACATCCGCCCAAAACCATTCCGAAAAAAGACCCATTGGTAAATGGTGTAGTTGTTGACACGCCTTGGTCTGAGGGAGGGATGCACGACGACATGGTAACTTCTATTGCTGCTTGGACTAACTTTGATTCGACTCTGCCAGAGCAAGCGAATAGCTCTTTTAGTCAAGAAGGTCAAAGATTTCAAACAGATTATGAGGCGGCAGAAGTCTTCTATAAAGCCGCTGGCACTCAATATTGGTATGACGGTGTCTCTAAGAAGGGTGCGCAACTAACAGGAAAATATGGTGAGCTTGACTCGATTGTAAGCAGTCCATCTTATCTTGCTACCGATGAGATGGACACCTTTGCATTCGGTGCAGCAAATAATTACGACTTTAGGGGAAAAACCCAACCGCCACGTCCCGATGCTGGTGATAGTCCATGCGGAACTCCTGAAAGGGTAGCTACCGCAGCGATGGCTAAAGAATTTGCTCCTTTTTCGTGTGATATAAATGATCCAGTTGATGGATGCAACGATACAAAAACAAATATATTTACTGGGGTTGGTGATCCTGCGCCAAGGTTTGATGAGAAGCAAAGGATAAATTATTATGGCAAATGTACGCAGGCTGTTGATGAGCTTTTTGGATTAACAAAAAAATTAACAGAGTGTATCGAAGCAAGTGATATAACGATCCTAGGCAAATGCATTAAATTGTCTGATGACTCAGAAGTTGATCTAAAGAAAGAGGACTGTCTTGGACCTGTTTATAAATGGGTAGAAGAAGAATCTTCTGAAGGCGATACTGAGAAATTAGTAGTGGACAACTGTAACAATTTGTACTTTGTCCACAAGCCATTCATAAAATTAGCGGAGAAATTCTATGGCGATGAAGAAGGATTCTTTGTATGTGGAATACCTATAGGAAACGTAGATAGGTCTGTTATAGGAACCAAAGGCGATGGCGATAATGAACATAGCTATTGCGATCACCCAGAAACAGGCATCGCAATGTATGATGACGATAATCTTAATCCTATGTTTATGGGCTTAGACCCTAAGACTCCTCAAGAAAAATGCTCTATGGACGGCGGCGTATGGAAGACAACAGATTTTGGGGCTCCAGAGTACAGCATTTGTGACGCTACATTTAGTGGCATTGGTGCCGAGTATGCTTATGATGGAGAGACAAGCAATATTTACTGTGGGCTTCAAAGTGTTGTAGACGGATCAGATACTTTTTATTATCCGGCTTCATGCACCTCATGCGAAAATTATGAATGTCAGGAACGTGCTGACGTTTACAACCTCCCCAGCCTCCTTGGGACGCTAGGATACAAGTCATGTGATAGTGTTCATTGCTGTCAGTGGCTCGTGCATAATCCTAACTATGACCCAGCAATGCCAGCTACTCCACTGGGGCATCCCGACGTACCAGATGCTCACTGTCAATCAAATGTTCCTTTTTGTGCTGTTCCCGGCTATAAAGGCGGTCATCCTCATCAGCCTTTTCATACCGGGTTTGTGTGGCATACTGTGCTAGGTTGGCATCCAGACACGGCCCTCGACAGGGGTAGAGCTGAGTATAGATATAATTGTTCAGAGAATAAGGTTGACTTCGTAGGAAATGAAGCAAATCACATATTTGATTGTTGTGATGCTAATGCAGACGAAAATGTACCATGCAATGTACTTACAGTACCAAAACAATATGAAACCCCCGAGTTTGAGGTTGTCCCTGCTCCAGTGCCAAAAGTTTCGTTAGCATAAGGATTTAAAAATGGCAAGATGTAAGAACTGTTCAGCAGTTTTAAACTGCAAAGGATGTCCCTGCAAAGCATGTGGACTTGGTGAGTATGGCTCTAATGAAGTAGAAGAGGTCATAGAGGCTAATAAAAAACAAATACCAGACAACAAACCAAAAATGCCTTCCATGTTTCAGCAGGCTAAAAACTTCACTAAGTCTGTTGCAAAACACACTATGAATGGAGGATTAAATGTTCCAAAGAACATAAAGGAATCAAGAATGAACCTATGTTCAGGGTGTGAATTCCTATCTGCTGGTCGTTGTTCTAAGTGTGGATGTTTTGTAGACATGAAAACCGATTGGGCTTCTGAACGCTGTCCAATAGGTAAATGGGAGAACTATACGCCTAGCAAGGGAAAATGCGGTAAGTGCGGTAGAAAATAGACTAAAATTTAACCCAATGACTGTACTTTTGTGTATTATATTACATAAGGTACTCTAGATATATTAAAGGAGAATTTAACAATGGCTGAAATCACATTTGGAATCGGGAGTCAGCAAAATATAGCTGGTTCCGGGCTCGGCTTTTATGGGGCTACTTTTGGCTCATCCGTGCAGATCGGTTCTTTTCAAGATACTACGTTTGTAACAAATGCAGCTGGTACGGCGCAAGGCCCATCAGCTAATAATATTAAGTACACTAATTGCGCTTCAGGCAACTCTACTGCTGTGGGTTCTGGTATTCCTCTTACTAAGATCAATTCTGGTAATAGAACATTCCACATCAACTTTGATCATAGCACTCATGTTAATGTTCAAAACTGTCAGTTAAGAATATATGATAGAGGTAATATAAATTTCCCCGCATCTGGTGTTGTGACAAAGGTTGCGGAAATCGTAAACTTTGACGGTAAGACAACTTCCGCTTGGGAATCTAGCAATGGCTCGGACAATGTAGCTCTTAACAGTAACTTCTATGGTTCTGGCGACATGTTTTGGTGGGGATCTCCTTGGCCAGATGCCGGTACTTGGAGAGCTGCGCAAGACTTCTACACTAACTCTTCTGGCGTTGTATTCCAAAACTTTACTCAGACAGAAGCTACTGCTGGTGAAGGCAATGGAGACTCTAGACTCGGAACTGTTACTGGTGACACTGAAACTGTTGGTGGTACTGGTGTTGTTGTTCCACTCTTTAACTCTCCCGGAAGTGGCGGGTTCTTTGTGAACTCTATCAACTCCGCTGTTTCTGCTGTTCAACCTAAATGGTTACAGTATTACGATAGCACCTATAGAGATACTGCCTCAAATGGTGGTACTCCTAACTTAGGAACAAAGACTACTACCAATACTTTTGGTGGAACTGGACTAGCACAAAGACATACTTGGTATGCAGCGCTCTCCGCTTCTCCATTAAGCATTGGATCAAAGACATCATATGGACTATATGTATCTCTAGAGTACCTATAAAGACTTGAGCCTTTAAGTCCATTAAAAAAGCCCTGCTTAATCGCGGGGCTTTATTTATGCCATAAAGAAACCTCGCCCAAGTTTCCCTGAGCGAGGTCGCCTTAACCGGAGCACCCTTATTCAAGGGACTTTGTTTTAGGGTTCCATCGCTGCCACCCACCGTCAGGTAGCCAATTTCCATCAGCATCCTTACGTCTAGGGAACAGTCCGCCGCCCTTCTTGTTAGCGCCAAACGACAGTTTAGCCCCACAGTCCATACAACGAAGCTCATAGTATTCATTTCCGTCGTTTTCTCTTACGACAAATCTGAGGTTCTCTGAGCCACATTTCCCACATTTGGTTTCACCAAACACCTCTTGAAATATAGCAATCTGTTTCCATAGTTCACGAACAGTTTCGCCTTCAAAAGCTACGTTTAGTTTACCGGAAGTTAATTCAACTTTCATTACGCATTTCTCCAATTCTTGTTATAACCCATGATACCTTGCGGCATCTCGTTTTGCTTAGTTTGATATTTATTAAGAACGCCAAGCATTGCGGAGGCTTTGCTTTTCTCAACTTCTTCGATTGAGTCGTATGCTCCTTCTCCGCAGTTGATGAATTCCATAACATTAATATCTAACTGTCTGCACTTATTGTCAATAAAATTAATTTGTGAAGAGCTAATCATAGCTGCTTCGTCCCATTCTCCGCTGATGGGATTATCCTTTTTTACGCTTTGTTGAACAATAGATACGATATCTTTTCTTGCTAATTCTTCAGCAGCTAAGCATCTGATACCTAAAGCTTTACGTAAAGCGCGTCCTTCCGCACGAGTGCTAGCAGTAGCAACAGGATGAGCACAAAATAGATCATCTGTATTACCATGCCATACATCGGCAACTTCCTTAAAAACCCGAACTGAGCCGCTATTCATCCAGTTCACTACCACTTGATATACAACAGTGGCTCGTCCGGGTCCATTTCCATCTGTGGCTGGGAATACCTGATCGGGGCCAGATTCTACAATCTCCCCTAATAGCAATCCTGCTACTCTCCTCAGCCCTGCACAAATAGGATTTCCGTCGATTAATTCGTCAGGTCTAAAATGTTCCATAACGTACTTGTTCCATTCTGGAGTTCCATACTCAGGAATGTTTTGGTCTTGTTCTTCTTGCTTAGGAACTAAAAGTACATCGTCTTCAGTCATACTTTCAGCGTCAAACAATTCTAAATCAATTTGGTCTTGCATTAAGAAATCTCCAGTTCAATAAGTCTTTTACTCTTTGGCGGAAACTTGTTTTCTACCTGCTCTATGATAGGCTCCACAGTTTCCCACAACCTTCTACCTATAGCCCTACTATAAGAAGTGCATAGGTATTTTACTCTAATTACACAGAATCCCCTTTTAATCAGAATCCCGTTCTTAATTATATCATGCTTAACGTATTCTCGCAACCCTTTTTCTCCAAAAACTGGTTTAAAATGTTGCGGTCCGTCAACCTCAATTACAGTCATTAAGTCTGGCAAGTACAAATCCATTTCATAATTTGTGCCTTCTATCAGCCCTTTCCTGTGAAGCTCGACAGTCCTTCCTGTCTCGTTCAATTTGTTATACAACAACCTTTCAGGTTTTGAGCCATGAACTATTGTTTCTCTGAGCGCCTGAGCAGCTTTTAGTTGAAGCTCGTATCTTTCAGCATCAGTCTTATTTTCCCAAGCCTCTTTACCAATATCGCTGCGTCTTTTTTTCTCGATTTCAGACAGGTCAGCCCATTGCTTTTCCATAGACTGACTTATCTTTTCCTTTACTTCTTCGGTTCTCTTTTTTCCTTTGGTTGGATGTTCAGCCCTTCCAGATTTCAACGCCGTCTTTCTAGACGCGCTTCTACTACGCAATTCTATTCCGCTAGACACAAGTGTACGCCTAATCTTATTTGGATAGGTTCCAAGTATCTCTGCTATCTCATGAGTGCTTTTGCCCTCATCTACATACATTTTAGTTATAATATCTATGTCCATACTATTTTCTCCAGCTGCTCCATGTTCCAATCTTGTACAACGCCAGCTACCTCTTTATTGCAGTAATTCTTTATAAGGTCTGAGTGCGAATTGCTCCTACTTATTATAGCTATATCGTCGTTAGATAACACAGAATTTACATAATTAAAATCCATTGGGTTTCTTAGCCATTCCATATCCCATAGATATAGGAATTTCTTAGAATTATTATTTGTCTTGATTGCGGTGTTCGCTGTGTCAATACTGGTAGTAATCGTTACACCATCAAAATGCGAGTAATAAGATATATTCATACAGGCAAAATGTGTCTTGACTGGCGTAGCGCTTAGGTTATTGTAAAAACATACGGGCGAATATTGATTGTCGCTCTGAAGCTTGTTAAACTCTTTTATTAAGTAAAAGGAATTTTGTGACGCAGACAAAGTATCCAGCATAGCGGCTATTTTTCTCATTGATCTTCTCCAGTAAAGTACTCTGCTCTCCAAGTTCTACCGCCAGCAAAATGTCTGATTATGACATCTTCTTTGCGAGTAGGAAGCATGTAGAACTGATCTTGTCCATCTTCTTCTGGTATATGAGTTACATTCCAATTTGGATCTAAGACCTCAACATTTTCGTAAAGTTCTTTTAGAGAATATACAGTATCCTCGTTTGCTTCTGAGTGCCATCCGTAATGAGGCATCAAGAGAAAGGGAACCCAGCTATGTCTCTTAATTCCAGCTAAACTATACCAAGAAGCTTGCTCTCCAAATATCTCCCAAAAGGAACTCGTCTCACCCATAGACCCAATAGTCTTGTGATCCTTATACTTATTATATCTATCTTCATCAAGAATAAGCCTAACTAAATTCATTCCCCACTCATTAATTTTCAAAGAATATGCACCCATGCAGTGAGTATTGCAGGAATCTATTGCATATGAAAATGTTTTATTTGTTACCAGTGGGCAGTCTTCATCTACTAGACACATGTCAGCATCTATGTTGGTAACTATATCTCCGGGCTTGAGATGGCCATCTTCCATTAGCTCACGCACCTTGCCGAACTTATCCCAAGACCTAGTTAGGGAGTCTCTGTGTTTATGTCCATCATCATTATATTCTATATACTCAAAGCCATTCTTTTGACAGTATCGCTTATTCTTAGGTCTAGTATACTTTTCAAAGAAGTCCTGTCTTTGATCTTCATACCTAGCTATCGTAAAAAGTACTTTCTTCATATTCAGTTCCTTAGATTATTATTTTAAAGTCAGTGTGCTTTCACATCTACCAGAAGTGGACGCTTGTCCACAGATATAAGGGAAGGCATGAAAAACCCTGAAGTTATTGGCAGCAAAGTGGTAGTTAAACTCCCAGTCAACTGAATTGCATACCGGATACAGCGTATCTAGTATCTTTACACACGCCTCTTTAGTCATAGCGAATGACGAGGTGGTGTTTGTTGATGGATGGTCTACCTCTAATAAGCTCTTATAACGCCCCTTTATTTTATTGTTTATGAGACCGTGATCAAAAGCGCCGCCGAAAAACAAGACATCCCAACCAATCTCCTCTGCCATATTAATGTACTCAAATATCAGATCTTTGGTTGCGGGTATGAATCCATACCTACCATCGTTAAATATAACATCGTCCTCAAAAAAGACTACATTATCGTAGTCGGACTCTGCCATGATCTCAATACACTTAATAAACTTTATCACTAAAGATAAGTGAGATTTTGTTATGCCTTTGTAATTTCTGTAGTCCTCTTCGGTCTTCCAGCCGTTCATTCTATGTCTAAACAGCTCCAAATCTTCAGAGTAAAGTTCTTCTATCACTTCTTCCGTAAGATCTTCTTGGTCATAGTCCGTATACCACTCTACATCTATTCCTAACTCCTCTAGCTTAGGCTGTAGAATGTCTTTCCTTTCCGGTGCCTGCTTGTAGTGCATCACATAAAATTTTGTTTTCAATCTTAGCCCTCCAGTTTAGAGACGATGAGATCACATATAGACTCAGGTGAACAAAATTCTTGATACCACTCTTTCGATTTTTGTGACATTTCTTCCATTCTCTTTTCGTTACTGAGCAACATATCCATAGCTTCGACTAGCTGATTCCAGTCATCAAGCTTTACGTATGGAGCTTTATTGTAAAACTCTGTAGGAGGAACACCTGTGTTAAGAACAACGCATCCGCACATCATAGCCTCAAAAAACCTAAAGCTCTCCACGCTACCTGATCCAATAGGTACGGGCATTATCTTTGTGTTGTTGATAACATCAGTATACGAACTGGTTCCCTCGCCACTATTCCAACCATAGTACCAAAGAACTTTATTTTTATACTGTGGACGAGAACTTTCTAGCTCATCTGTCTTGCCCCTAAAATATACTCTAGTATAAGGGTTAAATTGACCCATCCAAGACCAGTCAAATTCTCTATCTTTAATAGGTATGTTTCTATTCTCAACGCCCTCTAAGTGGCATAGAGGCAGCGGAGTAACTTTATCTACTACCACATTGCTGCCCGCAGCAAAAGCCTTGGCCATGTCTGGAGAACTCTCATCTACTTCATATCTTTGATATACATCTGTATGATCACGAGCATTACGCAGTGGAATATACTGTTTAAATATATGAACAAATGAGTCGTCATACACTTGCTCAGGGAGCTGATGATTTTCATCAGACGTAGAAATGAAAACTTTTGGATACTTTGTATTTTCAGGCATCTCATGTTTCCACACCTGTATTATAAAGCTGTAGTCATTCTTTAGTTTTTTGGAAGCCATTCTCGCAGCTTCTTCATAAACGTGGTCATCACCATTGCCCTTTGCTAGGTTGATTATCTCCGACATTACTTAGCCTCCTTGTTAATAATAGAACATATGTTAAGGACATTCTCTTCAGTCAAATCTTGATGATTAGGGAGATACATGCCTTGCTTATCAATCACAGTAGCGTTTGGCATAGCACTTTCTCCATACAAGTTAACCCAAGCCGGTTGCATGCCCATACTTCCAGCAACAAGAGGCCTACATTCTATCTGCTCTTCTGAAAGAGCGTTGTATATTTCATTTTTATTTTTAACAATAATCGGATAACCCATATTAGATACAGTGTCCTGATTTTTCTCTAGCGTAGGCTTCCATAGGTCGTCTCTTAAATTATTTCTATATGTCCAGTAGTTTGTTTCTCGCTGTTCTGTTATAAAGTCTATCTTGCCAAGCTGGTTTATACCAAGAAAAGCTTGTAAGTCAGTAGATCTTAAGTTGAAGCCAGCATAATAGAACTTGTAAAGAGAGTCAAAGTCTGTAGCTTCACATGCGCTTCTATACTCTCGCTTTTTCTCGTCGCTTAAATCTCTATCCCATCCATGACTTCTAATCATTCGCACCATATCGGCAAAGTCGTCATCGTCTGTACAGACCATCCCTCCTTCTATTGTAGAGATATGATGACCAAAATAAAAAGAGAATGAACTAGCGAGCCCGAATGTGCCCAGCATCTTTCCAGATGTTCTTGATCCCAAGCTTTCACAAGTGTCTTCAATGACAATTACGTTATTTGCTTTGCATAGCTCAATAATCTTTTCAATATGTGAGTCAAAACCTAAGACATGAACCAAGATAATAGCCGCCGGTTTCTCGTCTCGTATTATCTGCTCTAGATGTACAACATCAATACCTAAGTTGTCTAGATTGCAATCGCATAAGACTGGTGTTAAACCGAACTGTATAACAGGGAATACAGTCGTAGACCAAGATACCTGTGGTACTACAATCTTATTGTTATGCAAAAGTCCCATTTGCTGTAAGGCGGAGACAATTAATAGATTGGCAGAAGATCCAGAGTTACAGTATATGGAGTGCTTGGAATTAATCTTCTTGGAAAAGCCATCTTCAAACTCAAGCGTCTTCTCTCCTTTGGTGAGTCTAGGCACATCTTTGAGCCATTCGATCAGCAAGTCTATGTCTTGTTTTCCGATAATGTCAGAGCATAACTTAGTTGGCATTGTCATTATGATTCAATAATCCTTGTTAAATCTTCTAGTATGGACTCTGGCTTAACGTGTTCTGGAATTTTATTGCCGGGAAAAGTAGGCTGAGACTGTATCTCCTTAAACATATCTGGCTTATGATATATCTCCAACACCTTGTCACACACCTCTTCAGCATTAGAGAAGTCTCTCACATGAATAAACGCATCATTGTTAAACTCTTCTATAACATCTGGACATCCCCAGTATATAGGGACCACACCTTCATAAAGAGGATGAATAAGCTTTTCGGTAATCCATCCGTCAAACTCGCTGTTGTCAAAGCATAAATGAAACTTGAAGTTCTTAATGTATTCTAGTTTTACTTTCTCATCGCCGCCTGCGCCCACCTGTATTGACTCCATATTCCTTAGATAATTACCTCTACTCTCGACTAGAAGCCCCTTGCCTATGAAGTACTGTATAAAGTATGGATATATACTTCCTCTTAATCCCTGCCCATTGTTGGTCAGGATAGAGCAAAACTTTTCTTTGGGTTGGTATGTCTTTGGCTCTACTAGCTTTTCAGGGGATACTAAGAAGGCTTGGTTTCTGTTTGGATTATATGGCCTACCAAACCAATCAATATAAAGCGCCCAAAGGGGTATTCTTATATTTTGTGGATGATCAAATTTGCATGAGCTTATAGAAAAATCACAGTGGTCATAGTTTGGCATCCCAGTCTTATCCAGAGACTCTATAAACCAATGCACAATTTTGCTTCGCCCAAGTCTACTGGCTGTTGTGGGTGCAGCGGGATCTCCGGGAAAGTCCTGACAGAATATTACATCTGGATTGCTTTCGTCGATAACTACGTTGTATCTTAGTCTCAGTGTGTTTGTAATCAGGTTGTCTTCTTTCAAGAAACCGCCATACATTTTTTCAAAGTTGATATTAATTGTTTTCATTGGGCTTCTCCGTCTCCCTCGCAACTATCTTTTCATAGCATCCGTCAAATGAATAGTGACTTTTATACACTTCGCCACCTCTAGTTATTAAGTTTTGTATATTATTTATATCTGCTGTCATTTGAATTAGCTTATTATGTAAGAAGGGTAGCTCGTTTACATGACACAGGACTCCATACTCCTCGAAGCTAAGCTCGTCTGCGAATGGAATCCAGCGTTCATCATATATGTACACTGGTATTACTCTAGCTTCCAAGGCTTCACAGATTCTAAAAGAGGTTTTTCCGTATCCTCTAGGACACAGCGCGAAAATTGACTGAGTTAGTACTTCTTGAAATTTCTGGAATGTAATTGATTCACTTATAAACACGCCGTCTAGATCAGCTAGTGTATTATACATAGCCTCTCTTACCTGATGTCTGCCCCCAATAGCCCCAATAAAACTAGCCAAGATAGTTCTATTCTTGTTGTCTTGTGTTCCATGAGGCATGCAGTTAAGAGGGTAAGCATAGTCTCCAACTCCACCCGAAGAATAAACAAACAAGTCTAACTCATCGGTGTTGTTGCGAATACCGTCATCCCATTGACATACTGTGAAATACTTTTTCGCTCTGTCAAGCGAGTTTAAGTAGTCCTGAATGTCTGACATATCATCATTACAATAGTTCTTTGAAACGTAGTAATTAGTCCAGCACACGGGAAGATATTCCCTTACGGTGTTGGGCTTTTCTTCGGAGAACCTGTTATAGAAATACTCCTCAAATATTTGGTAGTTGTGAGGAGGGTTTTCGTGATTGGTCTTTATGGCAAACTCATCCATTGTAGTGCTCCGATTTTTCTGACCAGCTTGAGTGCCAAAGGTGGCAAGCCATAGTCCAAGGCATGTAGTAAGATTTAATCAACTCATCAGTTGGATTATGTCTCTTAGCGGCAGGAAACGGATGGAACGTAGTAGATGGGTAAATCATTATACCCTCATTCCCCGAATTCTTAAGGTAATGCAGGACGCTTCTAGTGATTGCCCAAGGCCCTGTTTGATATAATACGAGGGTATGAGGACACTGTATTCCCCAAGGGTTTTCTAGGGTCATCTGTGATATGCATATGTCTAATATCGGGTGGTTAGGCATTGAAGCCATAATGCCATTGTTTAGCTGAACAGGTCTTTCCAAACATATACCAGCATAGAAGCAGTACTTGTTATGCGCACTGCTAAAATTAGCATTACATAAAAAGTCTACGTCTACATACAGACCGCCGTAACGCTTTAGTATTTCGTATCTTAACATGTCAGATCTGTGACCAAAGCTATCTGTCTGATCGTACAGGTCTTTATTTATCATCTGCGGCAAAAATGTTGATACTTTTTCATCATCCCAAAGCCATATTTGAAATTCTGGGTTGTGCTTTTTCCAACCTTCAATTATACCGACATATTTTTCTGGAAGATCACTGCCAAGCCATATAAAGTGAATTATCTTTGGTATCTTGCAATCTTCTTCGTTCTGACGTAGATTACTGTCATAGACATCCTTTATCATCGCCCAGTCTGGATCTTGTTTAGCAAAGTCAATGTTAAAAAGGGAAGTCTCTATCTGACACATTTCAAAAAAGTTCATTATAACCTCACATACAGGGCATCGCCCCAGCTTTCGGACTGCCAAAAAGTGTGTGCTCTTTGGAGACCATATACATTCATTAACTGGTCTATCTCTTCAACCATAGGACAGCCCTCGTAGACTTCATCTCTGTTGACTTCTACAATCGCCATGTCTATTTGAGGAAGAAGCTTGATACCGCCAGCTAAAACCTCTAGCTCATATCCCTGAACATCTATGTTTAAAAAGTTATAGCCAGAAACATCTATGTTATTATCTACTAAAAAGTCATCTAGGCACTCAACTCTAACCTCTTCTTTTGAATTAAATTTAACCTGCGGATGCTCGGTCAAGTGTTTCTTAGGTCTGTATAGCGAACTAGAAGCTCCAGAGCCGTTGGTTATACCACCTTCAGTATAAGATATATACATGTCTGTAGTATGCGCATGGCTACCAAGAGCCACATTGTGTACAACCTCATCGTCTATACACTTTGCCTTTACTATCTCGTAAAGTGTTTTCTGTGGCTCAAACATTATTGTATTTGTCAAGCCTAATGATCTATATGCATCAAGCTCTTCGCCAACAAATGCGCCCACATGTATAGCGCCTCCTATGTTGATTTGGTAGTGGTCTGTGATCTGATGTAAATTAAATATCATGATAAACCCTCCAGTATATCTATTTCTGTATGAGGACAAGTTATTTTGACTTTATCAAAGTCAATGTTATTAACGTCTATTCTTTTGCCTAATCCAAACTGTTCTGCTAGATAGTCGGCATCATAAGAGTAATGGTCTCCATTCCTGTTC